>Ga0265297_10003733_pt1 | contig 26790 bp, 31 predicted proteins | sample Munlanlwell13791_FD_192502 | JGI IMG/M metagenome (GOLD analysis project Ga0265297, IMG submission 192502) | Leachate microbial communities from a municipal landfill in Southern Ontario, Canada - Leachate well 137-91 | ecosystem: Engineered > Solid waste > Landfill > Unclassified | place...
CCCTTCTTTAGCTTTCTCGCGAAAGAAAGGAACAACGCTGCCGCGGCTCCCCACGACATTCCCGTATCTAACCACGGCAAAGCGGGTATCGCGCGAGCCGGCGTAAGAGTTGCCGGAAACAAAAAGTTTATCGGAACAAAGCTTGGTCGCGCCGTAGAGGTTGATCGGATTGCAGGCTTTATCGGTGCTGAGGGCGACGATCCGTTTGACCCCTTTATCGATCGCCGCTTCAATAATGTTCATCGCCCCGTTGATATTGGTCTTGATCGCTTCCGAAGGGTTGTATTCCATCGCCGGGACTTGTTTGAGAGCGGCGGCGTGAACAACGTAATCGACCCCGTCAAAAGCGCGCATTAACCGGTCCTTATCGCGAACATCGCCGATAAAATAACGGATACAATCCCCTTTAAAGACCTGCTGCATTTCAAACTGTTTCAGTTCGTCCCGGCTATAAACGATCAGGCGTTCGGGACGCGCTTCCTTAAGAACGAGATCGATAAACCGCTTGCCGAAGGAACCGGTCCCCCCCGTGATCAGAACGCTCTTGCCGTCAAATATATGCTTCCCTTTTTTTGCCATAAAACCTCCCGTTTTATTCCAGTTCCTTTAAGACTTTTTTATAAACTTTTTTAATTTTAGCAGGTAATTTGGGGTTCAACAATTGGAGGAGATGCTTGCCCAGGATACGATATTGTCCGCCGATCTTGGCCGCCTTGAGGACCCCTTTCCGGATCAGGCGGCGGAACGTCGAATCGGAGATCTTCAGGAGCGAAATAGCCTCTTGAGGCGTATAGACTTCGTTCTCTTGGATGCCCATATAATATAGTATAGGGGGTTATTCAGGGGCTGTCAAGTCCTAGTCAGAACTAGTCAGGTCTAGTCTTTAAATAGTCTTTCAGCCATTTGGGCGATCGCCAGGGAGGCGGTCAGGCCTGGGGATTCGATCCCGATCAGATTGATAAAACCGGGATAGCCGTTAGCCGACTCCTCTTTAATGATAAAGTCGCGGAAACCGTCATCCGGCCCCTGAAGTTTCGGCCGGATCCCGGAAGTATCGGGACTAAGCATCGCTTCCTTCAACCAAGGCAAATAGGTCTTGGCCGCTTGGTAAAATTCCAACCGTTTGGCCGGATCAACGTCATAGTTCAAATTCTCCCCGTAATGGGCATCGGGACCCAGCCGGATCTGGCCGGTCAGGTCGAGGGTGGCATGGACCCCTAGCCCATACCCTTTTTTATGCGGGACCGGGTAAACCAGGTGGTTTAGTTTCCCCTTGGCCCCGGGAATGGAAAAGTAATCTCCTTTGCAAGGATAAAGCGTATATTGGAGTTTCTTGACATCAAAGCCAGCCAGGCAAGCGATCTGGTCAGCGCCCAGTCCCGCCGCATTGACAACCCGTTCAGCCAGAATCTTTTCGCCATTAGAAGCTTCAATGACATAGCCGCCCGGTTGCTTACTGATGCTGGTAACTTCATGATTAAAAGCAAAAAGCGCTCCATTAGTTTGCGCCTGCTGATAGTAATATTTCATCAGCCCGTGAGAATCGATGATCCCGGTCGTGGCCGACATGATCCCGGTCAGGGCAAAAATATTCGGCTCCAGCTTTTTAACTTCGGCTTCAGTCAGCAAACTGATCCCCGGCACGCCGATCGTCAGGCAATTCTGATAGATCTTCTCGATCTCTTTCTTTTCTTCTTCATTGGTGGAAATGATCACTTTGCCGCAATTTTGGTATTTGATCCCGGCCGTTTTGCAAAGCTGATAAAGAAGCGGGTTCCCCTCAAGGCAGAGCCGGCTTTTCAGGGTATGGGGTGGATAATAAATGCCGGCGTGGATAACTTCGCTGTTCCGGCTGCTGGTCTCCTGGCCAAAACTGTCGTGTTTCTCAAAAACGATCAGATCACCGTCATGTCGGTCGCTTAAAACCTTAGCAATGGCCAGGCCGACAACGCCGGCGCCGATTATGGCGTACTTGCTTTTCTCCATTAGCTCTTTCTGCCGGAAACCGAGAAATATTCCTGCATAACCACGACAAAGATCCCAAAGAAAAGACCGGTCATTAAACCGATCGTGACGTTCAATTTGGTCTTAGGCCGGCTGGGAACCGTCGGTTTCACCGCCTTATCGATCACGGCGAACGGCGGGAGCTCTTTGGCTGCTTCCAATTTGGTCGACTCCTGCTCTTTTCTCATCATCATGTAGACCGAATTATAGATCTCATAATCGCGCTGAACGCTCCCCTGAAAAGACAACGCTGTTCCCGGGGCCATTTTCACTTTGTCTTCGACCAGCGACAGATCATCCTTCAACCTGGGCAATTCTTTATCAATATATTTTAGTTTGTTCTGGGCTTCGGTAAAATTCAACTCGTTCCAGTAATACCCAACCGCGGCGACAAAACCGTCGGCCAGATCGGCCGCCAGCTGGGGATCGTTAGCGGCGGTCTTGATCTCAAGGATACTGCCGAAAGTCCCGGTCGGCAGGAGCATCCCGCCAACCGCCGAGATCAGGCTTTGCCGGTCAATTTTTGGGTCATCCCACCCTTTTATCCTTTTAGTTAAAGCCATGTCTTCCAGGACCTTTTCGGCCACGACCCGGCTCTTCATCAAACCGATAATATCGTCGGCGCTGCTCCCGCCCCGACCGACATTAATCCCCAGGACGCTAGCTAAACCGCTAACTTGGGAAAGAGAACCGCCACTGCCGCCGCTACGCATCAAAATGGTGGTCTTAGCTTCATAAATCGGGGTTTGCCGCAGGGAAAAAAAGGCGGACAGTGCCCCAAACAACAGGGTAAAAATAACGACCAGTTTCCATTTATTCTTAAATAAAACTACATACGCGTAAAGATCGATTTCGCTCTGGCTCATTTATTATCTCCTGATCGTGTTATATAAAGCGATGCCGGTAAAGATCATACTGGAAAAACTGGCAAAATCGGAAAAATAGAAAAAGTTTGCCGGAACGTTAATAACATCGCCGCCCAGAATCTCAAGGTCTTTGGACTCATGACCGTTATAAATAACATCACCGGCGTCTACCCCGATCTTTTCCGCCCGGCCGTCAACCAGCCTGGTCACAGTCGTCGAACCAAGCAGACCCCGCTGGGTCGGCCCACCGGCGTAGCTGATGTAATCGGAAAGTTTCTTGCCGGGAACAAATTCAAAACGACCGCTTTTGGCGACTTCGCCGTAAACATAGACAAACGTTTCTTTCCCTTCAAAAAGGAGTTTATCGTTCCGGTTGGCGGTACTTTCGCTGATCAGGTCGTTATTGGAATCGGGCACTTCGATCACATCCCCCGCCCTGATCCGGATATCCTTCCCCAGGTCGCGATTCCGGTAAGCGGCAAAAAGGTCGGCGACCAGCCGTTGTTCGGCTCCTTTATCGGTCAGGCGTTTGATATAAACAAAGCGGTTGGAGGCGCCGCTCGCCACCCCGCCGGATTGGGCTAAAACTTCGGAAACCCGGATGTTATCATAGACCGCCAGCGGCCCCGGGTTTTTAACCATTCCGGCCAAATAGATCTTCACTTTCTTGGGTTGGCTCAATAAGACCGAGAGCTGGTATTGTCGGCGAAATGTTTCTTTGATCTTGGCATCGATCGTTTTTTTAGCGGCGGCCAGGCTCAAACCGGAAAGGTAGATCTCGCCGATATTAGGAAAAAATACTTTACCGTCGGCGCCGATCAATAAATTATGATCGACCGCCAGCTCGGCCTTGCCGATGATCAAGTGGATCGCCAATTGATCGCCCGGCCCGAGCAAATAGCCGTTTTCATCGATCGGCGATTCCATGACCAGATCAGCGCCGCTTTTCGGCCCGGACTGTTCGGCCACCTGAACCCCCTGGATATTAGGAACGCTCAAACCGAAATTATCGGTTGAAATAGCAAACGCCGGAAAGGTCGTCCCGAGCAGGCAGGTCGTAATAAGCAAACAAAGAGTTTTTTTCATAAATCGGATACGTAATTATATCATTTTTATGGCTTCCGATACAATTAAAGTTGGCAAGCCTTTCATAATGCTATATAATCCGGAAATCATGCTGTATCGCGGTTTAATGACGTTTTTGATCGTCAGTTGCTTGACTCTTCCAGTTCTGGCGGAAGAGATCAATCTCCCCTTCCAAAAAAATCCAGCTCAGAATATCATTGAAAGCCCGGTCATGATGATCGATTCACAGGCCAATTCGACCGTGATCTTAAAGATCAAGGCCAGCCGCCCGGAGTTAGCCAGACTGTACTGGGTCACTTCATACGACCAACGCTTCGATCAGCTGAAAAGCATCTGGTTCTCGATCAAACCGGGAGAAAACAATTACTATTTTAACGTCGCCTCGCAAAATCCTTACTGGATCGGCTGGGTCAGGAAATTGCTCGTGATCCCCGACGGTCAGGGAGATTATACAGTCACGGGCGGCACGGCCGGACCGGGGAACCTGCTGACCACCATCGCTTCCGGCTGGCAGGAATTCTGGGGTCCCAAAGGCCGGGTCCAGACCGGCTTTTCGATCAACGTCACTCACAGCAGCCCGATCTTCAACACTTCGATCAATGTCTATTGTTATTGGCTGATCGGCCTGGTCTTCGCCTGGGCCTTGCTCGCGAACCTGATCAGGCTAAAACCCCGCAAACTGACGGAGCTGGAGCGACCTTTCTTGCGCGCGACCAAAGCGGCCTTTATCGCGATCCTGGCCGCCTGGATCCTGTTGACCATTAATTCCGACTATAACTTTGCCAATCTCTTCAAGATCAACTATCAAAAGTATTACGGTAAAAGCCTGGAACAAAAACACGCCGAAGCGTACGGGCAGGATTATTACGCTTTTTTGAAATTTGCCGCGCAAAAACTACCCAAAACACCGGTTTATTTCGCTCTTTATTCATCGATCCCATCATCGGACCTGGCCGCCCGGCTTTTCCTGGTCCCGCATGTTTACGCCGGGGATACTTCGCGTAAGCCGGACTACCTGCTGGTCTTTTTTCCGACCCCCGACCAGCTTAAACAGCTCCAGGGGCTGCCGGTCTTTGCCCGGCTCGACAATAATAAATACATCGTCAAAGGTAAGAAATAATGGCAAATTTCAATTTGATCCTGACCATCCTGATCCCTCTCCTGCTTGGCTATAGCGTCGTCGCATTGTTATACAGGGAAAAGCTCCCTTTTATGGAGCGGGCCGCCCTCGCCTGGGGCTTTGGGATCGGCCTCTTAGGGATCGAAATGTATTTGCTCTCGATCTTTGGGGTAAAATTAAACCTCCGCTCGATCCTTTTCCCGACCGTCCTGCTGACCGGCCTCCTCCTGGCCTTCGTGGTCGCCGGTAAAAGGACGATCTTCGGCCTAAAAAGTCTGCCGCCCTTCATTAAAGGCCTGGCCTCTCCAGCCAAAGAAATGGATTGGCGTTTCTATCTGGAAAAAACCCTGGTCCTGATGATCGGACTGACGATCGTCTACGTCTTTTTTGACGCTCTGGTCAAGCCGACGATCGAATTTGACGCCATGTGGCGCCAGGGAACGATCGCCAAGATCATTTTTACTACCGGACAGGTCACGACCGAGCAAGCCAGGACAGTCGCCGGCCCGCACCCGTACCTTAACCCGCTCGCCCAAGCCTGGATCTATATGGGCCTTGGCTATTGGAACGACGCCCTGGGGAAAATTATTTTCCCGCTCTGTTTCACCTCGCTTCTTTTAATTTTTTACTTCCGTCTGCGAGCCCAAACATCACGGCTCAGCGCTTTGATCTTTACTTTCTTACTGACTTCTTTCCCGCTTATTATTTTACACGCCGGCAACGCTTATTCCGACCTGATGCAGACCTTTTATTATTCGGCCGGGGCGATCTATCTCCTCTCCTGGTTTAAAGAGAATAAACCGGCCTGGCTCTTTTCTGCGGCCTTATTTTTTGGGATCGGCAACTTCGTGAAACAATCGGGGATCCCGCTCTGGGGAGCGAGCGTGGTCGTCTTGATCGTTTATTTAATGTTTGAAAAACCAAAAGAATTAAAAACAGCCTTGATGGGGTTCGCCCTTTCCCTGCTTATTTCCGCTCCCTGGCTCTTTTCGGGAAACAGTTTTCTATCCGGCATGTTAAGCAGTTTAACCGCGAAACTGGCCCCGGCCGCGACCTCCGGGACGCCGCTGGCCGCGGGAACCGCGGCGGCCGCCACGGCCGCAAACCCGGCGTTAAACGACCTCTTTTACCATTTAGGGAGAAGAATGTTCAGTTACGCCGATTGGCAGATCCTCTGGTTCGTTTTTATCGTGGCGTCGGTCCTGGGGTTCCGGCTTCTCTGGCAAAGCTATTTAAAATACGGCTGTCTGCTGATCGTGATAAACCTGGCGATGATAATCTATTCTTTTTGCAATCCGGGATCGTATCAATACCTGGTGGACGGGACGCTGGTCAACCGCTTAATGATGTATCAGGTCCCCTTCGTCCTCTTCTATTGCGCCATCATCATAACGGAGAGCCTGGCCGCCCCCGAGCCGGCGGTTGAAGCGAAAAAGAAGGCTAAATAATTTCCCCCAGAACGCCCATGATGTTCGCCCGGTATTTTTCCAAGCTATGGTCGCGGAGCGTTTTGGCCCTGGCCGCGGCGCCAAGCCGCAGGCTTTTTTCCCGGTCGGCGCAAGCCTCGATCATCTTGGCTGCCAGTTCCCGCCGGTCGCCGGCCTTAAATAAATAACCATTCTCCCCGTCGGCAACGACCTCCGCCTGACCGCCGTTATCGGTCGTGATCACGACCTTGCCCGCCGCCATCGCTTCCAGGACGACCAGGGGGCCCGCTTCCGGTTCGATCGACGGCAGGACCAAGACGTCCAGGGCGGAGTAGAAACGCGGCAGATCTTCAACAAAACCCAGGAATTTCACCTTCCCAGTCAAGCCGAGCTTCCCGATCAATTTCTTCAGGGAATCAAAGTAAGCCTCTTCTTCCGCCCCGCCGAACATTACCCGCCCGACGATGAAAAAGACCGCGTCCGGTACAGCTTTAACGACTTCAGCCGCCGCTTCGATGTAATCGGTCAAGCCCTTAAGCTTGGTGATCCGTCCGACATAACCAAACATCGGCTGGCCGCTAGCCAACTGCCACTCGGCTTTAGCCGAAACCTGATCCCGGCTGATCGTATAAAGCCCGGTTTCGATCCCGTTATAAACGACCCGAACCTTGGGTTGCAAAGATTTAAAAGGCCGGGCGGCTGTTTTAGAATCGGCGATCAAACGGGCAACGCCCAGTTTTGAGGTCAGCAAAGCGGCTTTCAATTCCAAGCCGCGGAAGATCGAATGCAGCTGCCAAATGATCGGCCGACGGCAAATTTTAGCGGCCAGCGTCCCCCAGAGAAAGGTCCGGGGAGCTTTGGCGTAAATCAGGTCGATCTTTTCGCTCCTGATTATTTTGACGGCGGAGGCCGTCAGGAAAACGGAATCAGCCAAATACCTGGCCAGATCAAAGATATTTTTCCGGCCAAGAGTCAGGGTCGCCATCGACGAACAATAATATTTAACGCCAAGTTTGGTTAATTCTTTGGTTAAATCGCCTTCCGCCGGCAGGATAACGCAGGGGTTATAGATTGAACGGTCGAGCCCTTTGAGCAGCTGCAAGAGCATCCTTTGGCCGCCGCCCAGGGAAGAGAATTGCTCTAGAAATAAGATATTTTTCATAAAATACAGAAAGCCGACGAGCGGGATCGAACCGCTGACCTGCTGTTTACGAAACAGCTGCTCTACCAACTGAGCTACGTCGGCAAGCTCGGGACTTGCGCCAATTAACGCTAAAAAAAAGCCGACGGCCAGAGTTGAACTGGCGACCTACTGATTACAAATCAGTTGCTCTACCAGCTGAGCTACGTCGGCAGCATTTGAGCCGGGCTTGATCTACCAGCGACTCATTAAGAGCCTGGCATTGTCATTGTGCGGAACGACCCGTTTGGTATCAACGTCAACCATCCAGTCGAACGATTCCGACGCCCCACCACCCTGTTCGCAAAGGTAACTGACCAGGAACTTTTCACCTTGCCGTTTGATCTTCCAGCCCCGTTCGGCGATCGGGGTACCGATCGATTTGGTCAGGCTGATGACCGATTTAATGGCCGATTCGATCTTGGTCCCTTTACTGGTCCGCTCATCCTTGACCAGGCGGAGAGAATCTTCCGCGACCAGGGAAGAGACCGCGCCCCGTTTTTCTTTAACTTCTTCGTCGCTCCTTAAGACCGTCAGGTCCACCCCTTTGATCTTGAGCGCGGCCAACAGCTGGGAATTTTGCGGATCATAACGCAGTCCTTCGCGCCAGGCGTCCTTGGCTTCGCGATCCAAGCCAAGTTTCAACAGGCTTTCCCCCAAGTCGACCCAGGCTTTGGCCGAATTGGGATCAAGCGCCAACGCTTCGCGGTAAGCGGCGACCGCTTCGTGGTATTTTTTCTCGCGATAACGGGTGTTGGCCAACGATAAATATCGTTTGGCCAGAGTATTCGCGACGACCCGGCAGTCAATATCGCGCGGACTGAGCTGGAGCGACTGCTTGACGGCATCGGCCGCCGAAGCCAGGTCGCCGACAGCGATGTAACTCTTGGCCAGCCAGACATAGCCCTTAACCAACTGCGGATTGATGGTGACCGCGTCGCGATAATATTTCGCGGCGGAAGCGTACTTCCGCGCCTGATAAGCGCGATAGCCCATGTAGAAATAATCTTCAGTCGGTTCCTTGACGTACGAGGCCGAGACCCAGCCTTCGCGGCCGTCATCGAACATCACTTTGTACCAGGGAACCTTCGAGATGCCGATCAGGATGGAGCCGGTCTGCAGTTGGCGGGTCGAGGTCCCGGAAAGCGCCGTGCAGGTCGCGGTCACGGTCAGAGGCCAACCGGTAGTTTTGACTTTTTCGCCGGTGGTCACCGACGAGACATTACGCGGCATCCAGCCTTGCTTTTCAATGAAAAACTCCACTGTCCGCTGGATCGTCCCGCCGTTATTGCCAAGGATCTTATAACGAACGACGTGCACGCCAACGGTGGCGGTGTCCGGCAAGGCGTAAGTGGTGCTCCAGGACATATTGTCGTTGGTCGAAAGCGAGATCGGGTTGGCTGAAAAATCAAAGCTCGCCAGAACTTCTTTAACGCGCGAGGCGGTCCGAAGGCCAAGGGAAATAACTTTCTCCCCTTTAACGGTCTTAGGATAAACGATCGCTTCGATCCAGACCAGGGAAAGACCTTCGCCTGGTTCGGTCGGCCCGGCTTTCAGACTGATATTTTCCCGGTCGCTTGAAGCATCGAGACTAAAAGCTGCTCCGATCGCGAATACGCAGATAAGAAGCACAAGCCAAGCTTTTTTCATTCAAGCACCCCCCTTATTAATCGAAGTTAATTTATTCATCGCTTTTAATAGGTCAGCAGAATGTTATCGATCCTCGCCTCGATCTCCCCCTTGGGCTGGTTGGTCAGCATGATCATCTGGATCTTCAGCAGTCCGCCCGATCCGTTCAACTGGTTCGGGTTCCAGATGCCGTCACCGGCACCGGGATTCTCCAAACGGAAAGCGGTGAACGGGATCGAGACCCTGGTAAACCCTTTACCCAGGACCGGAACTTCGGCGACCCACTTATCGTCTTTCATCGGGGTCCAATCTTTAGCCGAATCCTGTTCCAGGACATAGTTGCCGTTATCATCATCGAACAACTCGATCTTGATCTTCCCCTCGCCGGTCAAACCATAAACATCGACCTGCAACCTGGTGAACGGGGTCGCGTCGACGTTAAGATCGATCCCAATGCCGCCGACGTAGTAATTAGTCGAGTTGCCTTTTAAATCCAGCGAATAATCGCCGCACGATTCGGTAATGGTATCCTTAACTTCCGGGGTCCCATTTTCGACCACCCGGGTCGCCATCCCGCCGAATTTATACCACTTATCAAACTTTCCGGTCTCAAAATTGTCGATCATGTAGAAAGACAATTCCGCTTCCGCCGCCACCATCAACGCAATAAGAAAAAGTACGAGACCAATGAAACGAAAACCTTGTTTTTTCATTGCCTTTTTTTTGAAACTCTAGGTTTTCGGTCCTCCTTTTTGGTAACTTTAAAACGCTTGCTGCTGGCGCTTACTAATTTTACCGATGCTTGAGAGCGCAGCTGAGCATTCTCACTCTTGTGTTTGTCGATCTCCCGCTCCAGAATATCATGGCTTCGGCGAAGCCCTTCTTCCGACCGTTTGATCTCTTCGGCCGCCTGGAGCTGGCATTGCAGTTCCTGATTCCGCCAGATCAACCGTTCTTTGTCGCGCTTAAGCTCATTGACCAGGAAAATTAGTTTTTCGATCTCTTCGTTGTTCTCAATTTCTTCGAGGGCCGGGGCGCAGTCGATCAGCTGATTGGCGAGCCGTCCGCGCCGGTAAAGATGGAACCCTTTGACGGCCGAGAAGGTCGCCGCCGCGATCGCCGCTACCGAAGCCGCCAGATACATTGGATTCCAGAGCGAGTAGCTCGGGCCCGCTGACAAGACTTCTGCTAGTGCTATTGCCATCTTTATCCCCTCTCTTTATGGAGTTTTAGAAAAATGCCGCAGGGCGGAATTGAACCGCCGACGCACGCCTTTTCAGGGCGTCGCTCTACCATCTGAGCTACCGCGGCGCAAATGACCGGCCTGGGACTCGAACCCAGCACCACTTGCTTAAAAGGCAAGTGCTCTACCTGATGAGCTAGCCGGTCAAACCTTTGTCTAATTTTATCTTATCGCGTCACTATTGTAAAGATTTTTTTCGGCCCGCTCCCGCCCGGTTCAGCTCTTTTTCTGCCATTGCTGGTAAAGCTTTTTAAAGTCCAGCTGTTTATCCTTGACCTTTTCCCACCATTGCCGGTTCTCGCGATACCACTCCACGGTCTCTTTCAAACCGGCTTCAAACGGTTTGACCGGCCGCCAGCCGAGCCGCCGGACCTTGCCGCAATCGATCGAATAGCGTCGGTCATGGCCGGGACGATCGGCAACCGGTTGGATCCATTTCTTGGGGTCAAGATCGAGGGTTTTAAGGATCAGCCCGGTGATCTCCAGGTTTTGCCGCTCGTTCCCCCCGCCGATGTTATAGATCTCGCCGACCTTCCCTTTTTGGAGGACCAGGTCGATCGCCGCGCAATTGTCCTCAACATGCAACCAGTCCCGGACATTTTTGCCGTCGCCATAAAGCGGGACCTTCTTTTTTTCCAGGAGGTTGGTGATAAAAAGCGGGATCAGTTTTTCCGGATATTGGTAGGGCCCGTAATTGTTTGACGACCTGGTAATAAGCGCCGGAACCCCATAGGTCTGGCAATATGACCGGACGAGCAGGTCCCCTCCGGCCTTTGAAGCGGCGTAAGGAGAATTCGGTTGCAGCGGAGAATCTTCTTTAAAGGAGCCCCACTCTCGGCTGCCGTAAACCTCATCGGTCGAGACATGAAGATAGCGGGCGACCTTATGCTTGCGGACCGCTTCCAACAAGACCAGCGTGCCGTAAACGTCGGTCTGAATAAAGGCCCCGGGATCGACGATCGAACGGTCGACGTGGGTCTCAGCGGCAAAATTGACGATCAAAGCGCCGGTTCCGAGTTTAGCGACCGCTTTATTGACGGCGATCTGGTCGCAAATATCCCCTTTAACGAAAGAATATCGAGGGTCGCGGTCAAGATCGGCCAGATTTTCAAGATTGCCGGCATAGGTCAGCTTGTCGAAATTAACGATCTCGATTTCGGAATAGTTAGCGAGAATATAACGGATAAAATTACTGCCGATGAACCCGGCCCCGCCGGTCACTAAGAGGCGCATCCTACCCCTTCTCCGCCAGCTGGGAGGCCCGCTCCAGCGAGTCAAAGGTCCCGGCGTCGCTCCACCAGCCGCTGAGGACCTCGAAGGTCAGGTTTTTCCGATCGGCGTAAGCCCGGTTGACGTCGCTGATCTCCAGTTCCCCCCGGCCGGAAGGTTTCAATCTCTTAATAATAGTAAAGACCTCTTGGTCGTAAAAATAGATCCCGGTCACGGCGTAATTGCTCTTCGGCCGTTTCGGTTTTTCTTCGATCGAAACAATTTTTCCGCCGCGCAGTTCGGCCACGCCAAAGCGTTGCGGATCGCCGACCTCTTTGATCAGGATCTTGGCGCCGCGTCTTTGCTTGGCGTAATTATCGACGAACGGTTTAAGCTTGTCCTGGAAAATATTGTCCCCCAGGATGACGACCATCCGGTCCTGGCCGATAAAAGATTCCGCCAGTCCCAGCGCCTGGGCTATCCCCCCCGCTTCGTCCTGGACCTTGTAGGTAAAGCGGCAGCCAAAATCTTTCCCGCTCCCCAATAAATTAACGATATCCCCCATATGTTCGAAGCCGGTCACGATCAAGATCTCTTCGATCCCGGCCTCGACCAGTTGCTTGATCGGATAATAGATCATCGGCCGCCGGCCGACCGGCAGGAGATGTTTGTTGGTGACCTTGGTCAGCGGATACAACCGCGAACCGGTCCCGCCCGCCAGGATCACCCCTTTGATCTTTGGCTTCATGCTTTAACCCCTAAAACTTTCTTCTGGACGGCGATCAGCTGGTGGATCGCTTTCCCACCCTGATCCACTAATTTATCGAGGGTCGCCTTGGAGAACGGCTCTTTTTCCGCCGTCCCCTGGATCTCCACCAGTCTGCCCGATTCGGTCATGACCAGGTTCATGTCGAGCTCGGCTTCGGAATCTTCATCATAGGCCAGGTCGACCAGGCAATCTTTCTCGATCACTCCGACGCTGACCGCCGCGACGAATTCCCGAATCGGGTCGGCGTCGATCTTTTTTTCTTTACGCAAATGAGAAATCGCGTCGTGGAGAGCGACAAAACAGCCGGTGATCGACGCGGTCCTGGTCCCGCCGTCAGCCTGAATAACGTCGGCGTCTATCAGGATCGTCCGTTCGCCGAGTTTTTTCAGGTCGACTACCGCCCGGAGGGCCCGGCCGATCAGGCGCTGGATCTCGTGCGTGCGGCCTTTGACCCGGCCGTTGCTTTCCCGCTGGTAGCGGTCATTAGTCGCGCCGGGAAGCATCCCGTATTCGGCAGTTATCCAGCCGGAACCGCTGCCGCGTTTATGTTCGGGTACTTTTTCCTGGATAGAGGCGGTGCAAATGACTTTGGTGTTCCCCATTTCGATCAGCGCGGAGCCGGCGGGGTGTTTCAGATATTTCCTGGTGATCCTGACCGGGCGGATCTGGTTATCGGTCCGGTTATCGGTTCGCTTCACTTTTCTTCCTTAACCTGCGTGGTTTTAGCCAGTTGTTCGCGGCCCGCTTTGATCGTCCGCAAGACTCGCACCGAAGTCGCTTCCAGGTTGGCTAAAACTTCGTCGGCATATTTATCGGCGCCGCCGCGGATCTCTTTGGCCAGTTGATAAGCCTGTTCAATTATTTCCTGCGTCTTCCCTTCAAACGCCCCTTTTCTTTCCGGTTCGTTCGCCCCAGCGGGAGCGGCCGCCGCGTTTTCCGGCGCGTCGTTGTGGGCGAGCGCTTTTTTGGCGAAGTCATGGCCACCCTGGGTCACCAAGCGAATCTTATCGATGATCGAAAGGACCTTGGCCTCGTCGACAATGACCTTTTTGGTAAAGGGGACTTTGGTGCTGTCGAGAATGATCGATTCTAAAGTGTCCAGTAAACCTAATATTTCCATGATTTTAACGCGCTCCTTTTTTTAGCTTTTGCAGGCGCTTGGCGACCGGACCCGGGACCAGGCTGGAAACGTCTCCCCCTAAACGGGCGATCTGCTTCACGAAACTGGAACTTAAATACGAATAGCGGTAATCGGTCATCAGAAAAACAGTCTCAATTTCCGGCGCCATCCGGCGGTTGGTCAGCGCCATCTGGAATTCATAGTCGAAATCAGAAACGGCGCGCAGGCCGCGGACGACCGCCCCGGACTTTTTTTCCCGGACGTAGTCGACGAGCAGGCCGTCAAAACTGTCGATCTCGACATTGTCGCAATGGAAAGAAGATGACTTGAGCATTTCGAGACGGTCTTTGAGGGAAAAAAGCGATTTTTTCTCCGGATTGCGGATAATGGCGACGATGACTTTATCAAAGAGTTTTGCCGCCCTCTCGATAACATCCAGGTGGCCGTTGGTGATCGGGTCAAAGCTTCCCGGGTAGACTGCTATTTTCATTTTTAATCCTGTAAAAGTTCAAGACTGTTTCGCCGTAATTGGCTTCTCGGTACAACTCGATTTTACCATAGACCGGGTCCAATTGATGCTGTTTGCGATGTTCCGCGATCAAGATCCCGTCCGGTTTCAAAAGCTCCGATTCGGCCAGTTTTTCCATGACTTTGGCCAGCAACGGACTATCGTAAGGGGCGCCGATAAAGATCAGGTCGAACTTCTCGCTTTTTCCCGTCAATAAACCGATCGCCCGGATAACATCGGCTTGAAAAACCTCGGCCTGCTTGCTAAACCCGGTCAGGGCCAGGTTTTCCCGGATCAATTCGACCGCGCTCCGGTTAAGCTCGACAAAGACCGCCCGGTTGGCGCCGCGCGAAAGGGCTTCGATCCCGACCGCGCCGGTGCCGGCAAATAAGTCGAGAAATTCGCTCTCGACCGCTTTCGCGGAGAGAATGTTGAACAATGCCCCCCTGACCCGGTCAGTTAAAGGCCGAGTGTTCGATCCCTTGGGGGTTTTTAGCTGACGCCCCTTGGCTAGCCCAGCGATTACGCGCACTTTCAATGTCCTTTTCTATCAAGACCTGGGCCGCGGCCCGGGCTTGCTGGATGATTTTTTCGTCCCTTATTATATCAGCAACCCTAAACGTTGGCAAACCTGACTGTCTGACGCCAAAAAAGTCTCCCGGGCCTCGAAGTTGGAGGTCGGCTTCGGCAATTTTAAAACCATCGGTCGTCTCCACCATCGCTTTGATCCGAGCTTTGGCTTCCGGCGTTTTGGGATCGCCGACCAGGAAGCAAAAAGACTGTTCGCTCCCCCGGCCGATCCGGCCGCGCAGCTGATGGAGCTGGGAAAGGCCGAAACGTTGCGCGTGTTCGATAACCATGACCGTCGCGTTGGGAATATCGATCCCGACCTCGATCACCGTCGTCGAGACCAGAATATCGAGTTCTTTGTTCTTAAAGCTCTCCATGATCTTGTCTTTCTCGACGCTTTTCATTTTGCCGTGCAACAATCCGACCCGGAGTTCGGGAAAGATCTCTTTCTGAAGATGTTCGGCTTCCAGGGTCGCCGCTTTCAAGTCGAGCGCTTCCGACTCCTCGACCAGCGGACAGACAAAGAAGATCTGCCGCCCTTCCTTGACCTTGGTCCTGATGAAGCCAAAGCAATCCTGCCGCCGAGCTTCGGTGACAAAAAAAGTTTTGATCGGGACCCGGCCGGGGGGCAAAGCGTCGATGATCGTCCGGTCCAAATCGCCGTATAACGTTAACGCCAGGGAGCGCGGGATCGGGGTCGCGGTCATCACCAGGATATGGGGCGCTTTACCTTTATTGATCAGGCTGGCCCGCTGGTGGACGCCGAAACGGTGCTGTTCGTCGATGACCGCCAGCCCTAATTTATTAAAAGTGATCTTTCCTTCCAGCAAGGCATGGGTCCCGATCAGCAGATCGGCGGTCAGTTTCGTCTCTTTTTTGCGCCGCCCGGCGGTCGAACCGGTCACCAGGTCGAGGCTGATCTTAAACGGCTCGAAAAGCTGTTGGAGTTTGGTGAAATGCTGTTGGGCGAGGATCTCAGTCGGCGCTAAGATCGCCGCCTGATAGCCGTTCTTGATCGCGGCATAGGCGGCAAACGCGGCAATGATCGTCTTACCGGAACCGACATCCCCCTGGAGCAAGCGGTTCATCGGCCGGCCGGTTTGAAAGTCTTGGAAAATATCGGCCATCGCCCCTTCCTGCGCGGCGGTCAGTTTAAAAGGGAGCGCGGCTAAAAACGCCTTCTTCATTTTCTCATCGATCGTTAAAAGATTACCGGCCAGCTCTTCCTTATATTTCTTCCGGTTAAGGAGCAAGCCGAGCTGAAAAACGAAGAGTTCTTTGTAGGCCAGATAGTTACGGGCTTTTTCCACTTCCAGCATTTCTTCCGGGGTGTGGAGGATCGCCAATGCCCGGCGTTCTTTCTCGTCCTCTATCAGAGGAAGATAAGCTTCCAGCGCGGTTTTAACCACCGCCCTGACTTTTTTGGGGTACAACCCTTCCGTTAACGGATAAATGGAAACGATCTTGGTCGGGTCGCCATCGTCGATCTCAAAATCTTTGGGAAGGATCTGCAGACGGCCATCGTAATCGGAATACTCGATCTTACCGGAAATAATCAGCTGCATCCCCAAGCGGAATGATTTGAGCAAAAATGGTTGGTTGAACCAAACCGCCTGGATCCGGCCGGTCTGGTCGCCGATCGTCGCTTTCAGGATAGAAAAGCGGTTCCGGGTGACCTGCGGCTCGACCCGAAGGAGTTCCCCTCTGATAACTTCGTTGTCGGCCGGGTGGAGCTGGTTGATCGGTTTGATGAAGCGGCGGTCTTCGTAACTGCGGGGAATGAAGTATAAAAGGTCCTCAACCGTATAAACCCCGACTTTACCAAAAATCTTGGCAAGCTTGGGCCCGACCCCTTTGACGTATTGGACCGGTGTTTGCAGGTTTGACATTTCTCGGCCTTTATTATATACTATTAAATCATGAGTCGTAAGTGTTATTCTTGTGGCAAAAAACCAGTTACCGGCATGACCGTGTCGCATTCCATGCGCCACAGCAAACGCCTTTTTAAACCCAACCTGCAAATGGTTAACATTCTGGTCAAGGGGAAGAAAAAGAAGGAATACGTCTGCACCAAGTGCCTCAAGGCCAATAAGGTCCTTAAGTCGTCCCGCGCTTCTTAAACCTCTGGGTTGCGATCTCGTCCATAAACTTCATATCTAGATCCCGCATTACTTTATTATAATCATCCAGCTTGTGTTCGCGGTGCGTCTCCATGATCTTCTTGTTTTTCATCGCTTCGACCAGGTGGGCCCGCTGTTCTTCCAGCTGTTTGCTGGTGTCTAAAACCTTCTCGATCTGCTGGTCCAGGTCACCTTTTAGGACCTCAAGATGGGCTTTGCGCCGCAAGACCTTGTCAAAATCGGAGATCGGCCCCTTCTTGAAGACGTTCCGCAGTTCCGCTTCCTTCCCCTGTTTTTCTTCTTTGATCTGTTCTTCTTTTTGCTTTTCGGTGAGATATTCCTGCTGTTTTTCGGCGAATTTCTCTTGTTCTTTCTTCTCGCGGATCCCCCGGACCTTCAGGACCGAATCAAGATCATATTTAAATTTTTTGCCTGGTTTTGGCGCTGCCATTGTTCTACCCTTTCTATCGGAAAATACTAATTAATCGATTAACCGTGTCTTCGTACGAAATCTTTTCAAAAGTCCCCTGCTTCAGGAATTCATTGACTTGGTCGATCTTGCTCAACGCGAAATCGATCTTCGGGTTGCTCCCTTTAACGTAAGCCCCAATGTTGATCAGATCTTCGGCTTCGGAATAACGGGCCAGGACCTCGCGGAGCTTGGCCGCCGCTTTCTTTTGTTCGTCTCCGGTAATACTGGTCATCAAACGGGAAATACTGTGCGGCACGTCGATCGCCGGATAATGGTTTCGGGCCGCTAAATCACGGGACAATATAATGTGGCCATCCAGGATCGAACGGGCATGGTCGGAGATCGGTTCGTTAAAGTCATCCCCTTCGACCAGGATGGTATAAAAAGCGGTAATTGACGCGACCTCGGACGTCCCGGAGCGTTCCATCAGCCGGGGCATCAAAGAAAAGACCGAAGGAGTATAACCTTTGGTCGTTGGCGGCTCTCCCGCCGCCAAACCGATATCCCGCTGGGCCATGGCGAACCTGGTGACCGAATCCATCATCAGAATGACGTGTTTTCCCCTATCCCGGAAGTACTCGGCGATCGCGGTCGAAACAAAAGCCGATTTAAGACGGATGAGCGGCGGCTGGTCGGAGGTCGCCACGATCACCACCGACTTTTTGAGCCCCTCTTCGCCCAACGATTCCTCAATAAAATCCCGGACTTCGCGGCCGCGCTCACCGACCAGGGAGATGACGTTGATATCCGCCGCGGCATTCCTGGCGATCATCCCCATGGTGGTCGATTTACCGACTCCGGAACCGGCAAAGATCCCGATCCGTTGGCCGCGGCCAACGGTCAATAAGCCATCGATCGCCCGAACCCCGAGCCTCATGACTTCGGTCACCCGCGGACGTTTTACCGGATCAGGAGGATCGGCATCAAGGGGACACTCTTTATCCCAATCGATCGGCCCTTTGCCGTCGATCGGTTCGCCCAAACCATTTAAAACCCGCCCCAGGATCCCGGGGCCGACTTTGACCATTAGCGGCTTACCGGCGGCGGTCACCTGCATCCCGGGAGCGATCCCGGCGGTTGAGCCAAGCGGCATCAGCAAGACCCGTCCTTCACGGAAACCGACCACTTCGGCGTAGGCTTCGCGGTTCTCTTTTTCCATCCGGATCGTGCACAGGTCCCCGACCGAAACGCCGCCGACCTGAGCTTCGATGATCAAACCAACCAGCTGGACGACCTTGCCGATAACTTTGACCAGGTCGGCATGCTCGATGGCTTTGTGGTACTTTTCGTAATCAATGTCCGGCATAATTAAGCCTCTTCGGCGGCGACTTTATGGAGCGCTTCTTCGATCGATTTAATTTTAGTGGAGATGCGGGCGTCAACGAAGCCCAGGTTGGTCTCGATAATACAACCGCCCGGTTCGATGTTGGTGTCCTCGATGATCGAAAGGCTTTTCACGCCGTCCAGCATCCCGGCCAGGCGGTCCTTGTAGCGTTTCAGGTATTCGGCATCTTCCCGGCTGACCCGGACAATGATCTGCTCCCGGTCGGAGACCCGACCGATCGCTTCGGTCACGATATTAAGGCAAACGTCGCGGTGCAAAGAGACTTCGGAGCGAATGATCTGTTCAGCGACCCGCAGGGACAAGCGGAGGATCTCCCCCTCCGCGTCTTTAATAATGGTTTTCCGTTCTTTGACCGCTTCGTTGACCGTAGCTAACGCTTCCTGGATCTTTTCGGCCGCTTCGTCATTGCCTTCCAGCTTCCCTTCTTCTACCGCCTGGGCCCTGATCCGGTCGGCTTCGGCCACCGCCTGGTCAACGATCTTTTGGGCTTCCGAGCGGGCTTTGTCGAGATTATCGCCGGGAAAACGGATCACGGCGGACGGGGCTGGGACCGGCGGCGGAGGAGGCAATTCACGGCGCGGGGCCGAAACGATCGGAGCGATCCGCTCGATTAAGACCGTCCCTTTTTCTTCCAGGCGATCGCGTTTGATCAATCCCATGGTTTAAAAAACTTTTCCCGCGAAAACCTGTTGCAGCCGCTCTTCGATCTTAGGCCGGAGCGGCGTGGTTTTAAGGTTCCGCGCCAATTCCTCGATCATCAAACGTTCCCGGGGCAAAGCGGACAAGATCTGGCCCTTGTCCTCGTCCGGCAGCATCGATAGGAGAAAAGAAAGCGTTTGCGGCCGTTCATACATTAAGAAACTTAAATTTCTTTTAGTCATTGTTTGGTAGCTCGGCTGGGACGGTTGATTTAGCTGGGCTCGCGGCGTCGGACCGGGAAGCGCTAGAAAGCCCTGGTAATCGGAGAGGACCTCCTGGAGCGCCTCGGGCGACGGCGTCGGCAAATGGTTGATGCCGGCGGCGATCAGGTCGGCCAGTTCATCAGGCAAATAGCGGAGCACCCGGGAGGAAACATCCGATCCCAGGATCGACAAAAAGATCGTCGCTTTTTCTCGGCCGGTTAACGTCATATTATTCACTTAGCCACTTTTTTAAAAGATCGGCGACTTTTTCCGGGTTCTGCTCCACCGCGTTCCGGACCCGCTCCACCCCCGATTGGGCCGGCGGCGGGTTACTCGCGGTCGGCAGCGGCGCCGCGGCATTGGATTCGCGCGGCAGCGGCCGGCGACTTTCCCGGCCGGTAATGAGCGACCAGATCCAGAGCAAGGCCAAAGCGCCGACTACCCCGACCGTTCCCCACAAAACATAGCGGCGGAAGACGGCGGAATTAAAGGCAAAGGCCTGCCCGGCGACTTTCTTTTTCTTGGCGATCTTCTTCGCTTCCGGCAAAGGGGTCGCCAGGTGGAACGGAACTTTTTGCAGGATCAGGATATCGCCCCGCTTTTTGTTGTGGCCGACGGCGGCGGCGACGGTGGTGAAGGTCGCTTGTTTCAATTTCGCGGTCAGATCGATCCGGTTGTCGATCAGGATCACGGTATTAAGTTTTTTGATCTTGAGATCTTTAAGGTTGATCTCGTCCTCTTTCAGCGGCTTGATCGCCACGCTGACCTTAACGATCGAACTATTGGGGGGATAAAACCGGTTCAAGAGCTCCTGCGCTTTACCGGAAAGTTCCCGTTCCAGGTCTCTGACCGCGCTGGTCTTAAGAACGATCCGCTCGGTCGGTTCCGTCTGAACTTCCGGTTTTTCGACTCGCAAAGAGACCGGCTCCGCGTTCTTCTTTTCAATTTTGGCGGTTGCTTCGGTGGTTTTCGGCTTAAAGCCGATCTTTTCCTTGATCGTGTCGAAGGTTGATTTCGCCGGTTTCTTAATTGGCGTCGTTACCACTTTTGGCGTTTCTTTGGTTTCCGGGGCCAAGACCGGAGCGGACGCTTCCTTGGTCAGGACCACTTCTCCCGGAGTTTCAACGATTTGCGGCAACATTTTAGCCGGCGGCGGCGGAGGGATCTCCCCTTCATTAATACCGGTGACCGGCAGGCCGGCTTGTTTGGAGAGGATCTTGCCGGAATCGTCGATCACGGTCACATTTTCCGTTTGGAGGTTTTCGACGCTGCTCGCCACCAGGTGAACGATCCCGTTAACTTTGGACGGGGTCAGTTCAAAACCGGGACGGAGCCGCAGCAGGACCGAAGCGGTGACCGGCGCGACCGCAACGGCAAAAAGTTTGGTTTCCGGGATCACGACCTGGACCCGGACATCGTCGATCCCTTCGATCCGGCGGATAGTGCGGGCCAGTTCCCCCGAGATCGCGCGGACCAATTGGATCCGGCGGTCGAAATCGGTCGCCCCCATCTTGGTCTCGTCAAAGATCTCCCAGCCGACCGAACCGCCGATCGGCAGGTTTTTTTCGGCCAAACCAAGCCTGGCCTCGTCAACTTTAGCCTTGGGAACGGCGATCGCCTTTCCCTCCTCGCGGATGGTATAGGGGATCTTAAGCTCCTTCAGGCGGGCGATAACGTTAGCGGCATCCTTCAGGTCAAGGTTGGAATAGATGACCGAATAACCGGGGTCGCGGTTGAAATCACTGCTGGCACAGCCGCGAATGAATAAGAAGATGGCGGAAAAAATAACGACCAGGACCACTCCGCCAACCAAGAGCATCCTTCGCAAATCAAAACCAGCCGGTGCTTCTGCCATCTATTTATTCCTTTCTCAGATCGTTTAGATCTGCATTTGAGTGATTTCTTTGAACGTATTGACCGCGCCGTTGATCGTCGTGACCGCCATCTGGACCATGACGCTCATTTTCGACTGGGCCACCATCACGTCGTGCAATTCAACTTCGCCGCGGGAGTAGCGCTCGATCATCTGGTTGGCGTGAAATTCCGACTTGCTGACGCCGTTTAGCGCTTCGATCGACTTATTGAGGATATCATCGAACATGTTTGACGACAGCGGCTTGTCTCCGGTCAGGGCGGCCGAGGCAGAGCCGAGCGGCGCGGCCGAGGAAGTAGCCGGCGCCTGGGCGACCAGATCGTCCCCCAACAACTGGGCTAATCGAAGATCGGCATTGACCGGATTAATGGCCATGATTCCCCTCCTTATTGGATCGTCAAAGCGTCTTGCATCATCTTTTTGGTCGCGTTGAAGGCGGTAATATTCGCCTCGTAATATTTGGACGCTTCGATCATATTGGCGTATTCGGTCGACATTTTAACGTTCGGCATCAGGACATAGCCTTGCGCGTCGGCGTCGGGATGGCCCGGGTTGTAAACTTTTTCGAACGGCGCTTTATCCTCGACAACTTCGGTCTGGACCCCGCCGCCGGTCGCCAGGCGGTTCTCCGCCTGGTTCAACGTTTGGGCGAACGAGATCGGCTTTTCCGAAAAGACCGCGATCTTGCGGCGATAAGGTTCGCCGAAAACAGTCCGGGTGGTGCTGGCGTTAGCCAGGTTGGAAGCGATCAGTTCCTGCGTCCGGCGCTGCGCGTCCATCCCGTCAACGCTGATCCCCATCGCCTGATTAAGTCCCATCTATTACTTCCTCCCTTGCGAAGCGATCGACTTCAGAACGCTTAGCTTGGACGTCATCAATTTCACGTAGGATGAATATTCCACTGAATTCTTGGTCAAAGCGGCCAGCTCATCTTCCAGGATGACCTCTTTTTTATCCTGACGCTTCACCGCTTTCATCAGCTGTTCGTCAAAGTCGAGCGCTTCATAGCCCGGGGTCTTGGCGTTAGCCACGTTCTGAGTAATGATCGCCTGACGCTTGGTCGCGACCGTCATTGAACGTTCCAACTGGCCGAAAGTCGAATCAAATACTTCCATTATTTCAACCTCTTTTTCAGGGCGGCGATCGCTTTGCTCAGCACCCGGCAGACCTTCGGCCGGGAAAGGTCAAGCTTCTCGGCGATAGTTTTCTGATTGATCCCTTTATGGAAAAACAGTTCCAGGACCTGCCGCTGCTGCGCCGGTAAATTGCCGATCTCAAACCGGATCCGGTCCTTAAGCTCGGCAAAGTCGGCATCGGAAGCCGGGGTCCCGTCCGTCGGAGCGAAAACTTCGGTCCCGGTGGTCTGCATGTCTTCGATCGACAGGAGATACATCAAAGCGGAAGCAGAAACAATTTTTTTGATCCGCTTGATCGCCTGCTTAAATTCATCTTCGGAAAGCTCTTTTTTCTCCAAGAGCTGTTCTTCTTCATCGTCATCTTTCTTGTTCTTGCGATCGACGACGGAACTGACCCCCTTCTTGGCGAGGTCTCTGACCATGACCTGGACCCGATAAGGGACGGGATTATAATTTTTTAAGCCGTCGAGGATCTCCCCCCGGATGCGGTAGGAAGCGTAGGTCTCGAACTTGACCCCGCGTTTAACGTCAAAATTATCCCAGGCCTTCATTAAACCGACCGTGCCGTCGGAAACCAGGTCGTCGTATTCGATGTTCGGCGGCAACCCCTTGGCCGAGACCATTGAAGCGATCGAATGGACCAGCGGCATATACGCCTCAACGGAAAACGGGGCTGACTTGATCGCTGCTTTTTTACTCATTGAGCTCCCTCTTCTCTAACCCGCTCATCCAACCAGGCTGGCCGGGCGTTCGCGCTCTGCGCCATCTGTTTGGCAAGTTGATCGATCATCAAATCTGAGGTCATGGTTGAATACATTGACGGATTGGCGTCGTCCTCCGCGACCGGGCCGAGTTTGGGCGCCTTGAACGTCTGCTTCAACATTTCCTTATAAAACATCGTCATAAATTCTTCTTTGACCTGCTCGTCCCGGCTGACCGCGACCGGCTCCTGATAAAGATCTTCCGGCCCGCTGCCCGCGATCGGTGAAATTCCTTCTATCATTTAAATGATCTCCAGTTCAGCTTTGATCGCGCCGCTTTTTTTCAGCGCCTGCAGGATCGCGATCATATCTTTCGGCGAAGCGTTGACCGCGTTGAGCGCCCGGACCAATCTGGCCAAGGTCGGTGAGGCCGGCACAACTTTGAAATTACCGCCGGTCTTATTTAACCTGGCCCGGGTCGTCGCCTGATATTGATCGGAATTCCCGCCGCCTTCGGAATACAACGCAACGTCGCGGATCGTAACATCGATCCCGCCGTAAGAGATAGCGACCGGCGCGATCACGACATTTTCGCCAATAACGATCGTTCCGGTCCGTTCGTTGATGACAATTTTAGCTACGGTATCTGGAGTAACGCGGATCGCTTCGATCTTGGAAACCAGCGCGACGTAATCCTCACCTTTATCGGAAGAAACCACGATCGTCGCCGCGTCTTTCGCTTCCGCGTTAAGTCCCGCTTTGCTCAAAGCCGCGACTACCCGGTTAGCAGAAGTAAAATCAGGCTGGGTCAGGACCAGGGTCACGGAACCGGTTTTCGCGGTCGTCACCGGAACTTCTTTTTCCACCAGCGCTCCGCCGGGGATCCGGCCAACGGTCGTGGTTTGCTGTTTAACGTAAGGGAATGATTCCGCCCCGACCACCACGTTCCCCTGAGCGACGGCGTAGATCTGGTCGTCAACTCCCTGGAGCGGGGTCGTAAGCAGTGTCCCCCCCTGCAGGGAGGTCGCGTCGCCGACGGAAGAGACCGTAATGTCGATCTTGTCCCCCGGCTTAACGAACGGCGGAAGCGCGGCGGTCACCATGACCGCGGCGGTATTGCGGGTCTTAAAATCGACCGCTTGAGGAATGATCCCCATTCGGGAAAGAACATTGGCCATCGCCTGCTGGGTCACTTCGTTCTGCGAGCGATCGCCGGTATTCCTAAGACCGACCACCAAGCCAAAACCCATCAGCTGGTTCTCGCGCGCTTCCAGGACCCGCGCGATATCTTTAAGCCGGACCGGCGGCGAAGCCGCGAAAACGGCCGACCCAAATGATACGGCTAGAATTATGGCAAATATTTTTTTCGCTCTATTCATTTCAGGCAATAATATCATTTCTTTTTGCTTTAGAAAAGCCAATTAATTATTCTGGTGAACCAGCCCGGCGTTTCCGAATCGGCGACCGACCCGGTCCCCTTCACCGAAACGCTGGCGTTGGCCACCTGATAGGAAAAGATTGAGTTGGCGTTGGAGATATCTTTCGACCTGATCAAGCCGGTAAAAGTGATCTCCTGGAGTTCGTTGTTAACTTCAACTTTATGATGTCCTTCAACGGAGAGGATCCCGTTCGGCCGAACTTCCGTCACCCAAGCGGCAAAGCGAGCCTGGACATTGCTACCCCTGGTCGTCTGGCCGCCGCCGTCATATTTATTGCTCAAATTAACGGTCGCTGAATTATTGGTGCCGAGGACCGGCGCCAGCCGGGCGAAGGTCTGGGTATATTTCGCGGAGAGATCGTCTTTGACGTCGGTCTTGGTATTGGCCAGGTTCCTGGCGTTGGAATTTTCCATGATGATGACGTTGATCAGGTCCCCCACCTTAAAAGGTTTCTGGGGCGAATAAGGCGAAGACGATTTTTCGTTCCACAAAGAATCGGCAGTCGCCAGCCCGGCAACCAAACAGCAAAGCAACAAAGCGACGGAGAGCTTTCTCATTTTAATTCCACCTCAACTTCATTATTGGAAAGGACTTTGCCGAACAAGATCTTGCCGGATTCTTTTTTCCGGACTTTGATCTGCTCGCCGAGATAACCATTTTCCAGGGCCAGGCCGTCGGCCCGGACGCTGATGTCGGACGCGGCCACAACGAGACTGATCTCGCTCCCCACCCTAATGACCGGCGGCTCGCCGATCATCCATTCAAAGATCGTGCTGTTCGCGGGGACCGGGATCTTGGCTTCTTTGCCGAGCAGCGGCTGAAAATCGGTAAAATATTTTTGCGGGAGCAAGGCGACGTCCCTGACCTGGTAGATAAAATCGCCGGCTTGGAGCGGCTTATTCCGGCCCAGGCTGGCGGCCGCGACCACGATCTTTTTTAAGACCTCGACCTTCGCCCGCACAAAAAGCTTGCTGATCCCGCCGGTTTTTTTGACCTCGATCGGGAAAATGACGTTGCCGATCGGTTTGAAATCGGGAAAGACTTCCATGACCCGGTAGGTCGAAGCGTCGTCGGCCGTGAGGAGCGCGGCCTTCCCCTTCTCGTCAATTTTAATCTCGACCTTCAACTCTTCCCGGACAACGCTGGGATACTGGGACAAGACAAAAGATTTGATCGTTTCGACGATCCGCTCTTCCGGGGTCGCGGCCAAAGCCGCCCCGGCTAAAGAACAACACAATAGTAAAACGCTAATAATTTTTTTCATCTTTAATTATGATTTCATTTTATCGAGCGAAGCGAGCATCCCTTCGTAACTCTGGACCGCTTTGGTCACCGTGTCAAAGACCCGTTGGGCCATGACCATGCGCATCATTTCAGAAATGACGTCGACGTTGCTCTGTTCGAGCGAATATTGATTGATCGAACCGTAACCATCGGCATTAGCCAAGCCGACCACCGGTTCGCCCGACGCTTCGCTCTTTTGGTAAAGGTTTTGACCGACTGATTTCAAGCCGGCTTTGTTGGTAAAGCGGGCCAGGGTGATCTGGCCAAGTTCGGTCAGATCGCTTTCGTTATTGCGGGCGACCAGGATCATCCCGTCCTGGCGAATGGTAGCGCTGGTCACGTCTTTGGGAATAACGATCCCCGGCTCCAGGATCCGGCCGTTGGGATCAACGATATTACCATCGTTATCGACCCGGAAATTGCCCGCCCTGGTGTACGCCTGGGAACCATCGGGCATCCGGACCATAAAAAAGCCGTCACCTTGCACCGCCAGATCAAGCGGGTTGTTGGTCACTTCGATCGCTCCCTGGCTGTGGTCTTTGGGGGTTGAAGCGATCCGCACGCCGGTGCCGTATTCGACGTTGACCGGAGTATTTTCCGTGCCGGCCATTTCTTCGTAGAGCACGTCCTTAAAACTTTTCTCGACGTAAAATAGGCTTTCCATCTCGGCGCGGCCTTTTTTGAACCCAACGGTCTTGGCGTTGGCCAGGTTGTTGGTGATATCCAGGATCTCGTCCTGGACCGCGTCCAGGCCGGTAGCGGCGACATAAAGCGGCTGAAACATGAT
>Ga0265297_10003734_pt1 | contig 26788 bp, 32 predicted proteins | sample Munlanlwell13791_FD_192502 | JGI IMG/M metagenome (GOLD analysis project Ga0265297, IMG submission 192502) | Leachate microbial communities from a municipal landfill in Southern Ontario, Canada - Leachate well 137-91 | ecosystem: Engineered > Solid waste > Landfill > Unclassified | place...
TGGGTATCTGGGACACGATGAAATCCCTCTCCTCGGAGAGAACTTTTATCTTATCGTCATTCGCGACGATCTCCTCCTTTATCTTTCTCGCCTCATCGCGGGATTCCGCGCCCAAGTTTTTTTGGGCGGCGCGGAGATCATCCGTCACCTTCTTCAATCCCCTCCACTCCTCATCTATCTTTAAAAATTTATCGATAAGCGCAGGGTCTGCCAATTTTTTCTCCATACCGGCCTTCACGATGTCCGGATTTTCCCTGATAAGATTGATATTGATCATTTGTTTGGTTGGTTATTTTCTTCCGATCCGTTCCCTTTGTCATCCGCGGAAGATATTATTCCGCCCTCCGATATCGATCCATTCATTCGCTTCATCGCCCCGCTGTTTTCGGGACTCGAATCGCTTGCGCGCTTCATCGCGGGGAAGAAAACCGTTTCTCTGACCGGCTTATCCATAAGAAGGGCAAAAAGCCTTTCGGATATTCCGAATCCGGCGGCCGGAGGCATTCCATATTCCAAAGCTTCCAAAAAATCCTCATCAAGCATCTGCGCTTCGGCATCGCCTTTTTCCCGAAGCTTCATCTGATCTTCAAATCTTTCACGCTCATCGATTGGGTCATTAGCTTCTGAAAATCCCTTACCCAGTTCTGATCCGCAGGCAACCACCTGGAAGCGGGCCACCTTTTGAGGCTTGTCGGACAGGCGTTTGGCAAGCGGCTCGATCTCTATCGGAGGATTAACCAAGAAGCACGGCTGGATCATAGTCGCGCGCGCGAATTTTTTGAAGAGAAGGTCTATAAGCCTGCCTTTTCCGAGCGACATATCAACCTTCAGTCCGGCCTCTTTCGCTTTTTCGTAAAGATCTTTCACCGTCGCGGTATTGAGATCCAACCCGGTCTTTTTCTTGAAAATATCGTAATACTCGACTTTAGGCCATTTCCCGGACCAATCGATCTTTTTCCCTTTATATTCAGTGACAAGCGATCCGCAGGTCGCCTTGATCACCTTCTTATATGTCTTTTCGACGAACTTCATCAGATCTTCGTAATCCGCATAAGCCCAATAGAATTCGAGCTGCGTATAATCTTGAAGATGTTCGGCGTCGATGCCCTCATTCCTGAATATGCGTCCTATCTCGAACACCTTCGGAAATCCGCCGACCAAAAGCTTCTTGAGTGATATCTCAAGGGATATCCGAAGGAAGAAATCCGTATCGAGCGCATTGTAGTGGGTGGTAAACGGCTCAGCCTCCGCTCCTCCGGGAGTAGCCTCAAGGACGGGAGTGTCGACCTCCAAAAATCCGGCATTCTGAAGTTCGGAGCGGAAAGTGGACCAAAAGACGCTTTTCTTTCTGAAGAGGTCGCGAACGGAGGGCTCGGTCATCAACTCAAGATATCTCTTCCTGAATCTCGTTTCCGCATCCGCAATGCCGTAGAAATCATTAGGCATGGGTCGAAGCGATTTTGTTATAACCCTTGCCGACCGGGCATCGATGCTCTTTTCCCCGTTCCTGGTCTTCATCAAGGGGCCGCTCAATTCCACAAAATCCCCCATGTCGACGGAGTTCTTAAAGGCATCGAAATCTTTGAGCGTCTTCTTGGAGATGAATGCCTGGATGCGCCCGGTTCCATCATCCACCGTCGCGAATATAAGCTTTCCTTGATCCCTTAAGGATGTGACCCTGCCGCATATCCATACTTTCTTCGCACCTTTCGAAAGGCCGGAAAAAGCGCCTATCGCTTCTTCGACAGAGATGGTCCTTTTTACGGAAGCCGGGTATGGGTCGCCTTCAGTCTCCCTTATGGCGTCCGCCTTATCCTTTCTCGCCTTCATTATTTCGTCGAGCATGGTAATTGGTTTTAGGGGGCTTATCGCCCCTTGTGTCTTTTATTATGGACTTTTCCGGACTATTTATTCAAGGTGGCATAAAAATCCCCCGCAAGACATGCGAGGGATCTTTATGAATGATATCTAATCGATGCGGACTATCTTATAAGCTATCTCACCGATAGGGGCCTTTACCGTGACGGTATCGCCTACCTTCTTGCCGATTATCGCCTTACCGAGAGGAGACTCGTTCGAGATCATCCCTTCTTCGGGCTTCGCCTCGTTCGATCCGACGACCGAGAATTTCTTGGGCTTGCTGTTCACTTCCACCTCCACCTCACAGCCGAGATCGACGAACTCCGATCCCGTCTTCTTGATGATAACGGCATTCTTAACTATCTCATCAAGCTCATCTATTCGAGATTCGACGAACTCCTGCTGTTCACGCGCTTCCTGATATTCGGCATTCTCCGAGAGGTCGCCATATTCCTTGGCGCGCTTCAATCGTTCGGCTACCTCGAGCCTTCTTACCGATTTCAGTTCGGCAAGCTCCTCTTTTAGCTCCTCCAATCTCCTGGAAGAGAGATAATAGTTTTTCATTTATTACGCGTATGTTCGTCTATCTCGACTTTTTTAGTTTGTATGAATCAGTCCACAGCCAAGCTCTTATCTTCAGCACATCCCGGAGAACTCCGAGGTAAGCTTTGAGGGTGACCCTGGACTTGAACCTATTGACCCAAGTGATGGGAACTTCCTTTATGCTGTATCCGAACGCCTTCGCGAGGGATAACGCCTCTATATCGATCGCCCAGCGATTTATCCTCATGAGAGGAAAGACCCTTTCGGCAACCTCTCCGGAAAAACATTTAAATCCGCATTGCGTATCCCAAAGTCCGGGTAAAAGGAATATCTGGATGATGATGTTGCCGACATTACCGAGAGCCCTGCGATAGAACGGTTGAGGAGGAACAAGCTTCGCTCCCTTCACATCCCTCGATCCGATCACGATATCGTATTTCTTTCCCTCGGTTCCCTCGAGATAAGGGATCATCTTGAAAAAATGATCTATCGTCGTGGAATTGTCCGCATCCGTGAAAAGCCTGAACTTTCCCTTCGCCTCGAGCATCCCCTCGCGAACAACCTTACCTTTTCCCTGATTGACCTTATTGTCGATAAGCCGAAGGTTTTTGACCATCGGCTCGAATTTTCGGACTATATCCGCCGTACCATCCGTGGAACCGTCGTTCACGACGAGGATCTCGTAATCGAAATCCGCTCCGCGGAGATGCTTATCTATATCGACAAGAGTGACAGCAATGCCTTCCGACTCGTTATATGCCGGAATGACGACTGAGAGATACGGTTTATTTTCCATATAGTGCTTATTTTAACGCTTTGCCCACTGAGGAGCCCTTCTCGCTTTCTTAAGACCATACTTCTTTCTTTCAACAGCTCTCGGATCGCGGGTCATGAGACCATTGGTGCGGAGAGCGGGACGAAGCGTGGAATCCATCTTTACGATGGCCCGCGCAAGCCCGAGCGATATCGCATCAGCTTGGGAGGCAAGTCCTCCTCCGCCGACCTTCACGCTCACTCCGACCTTCTCGGGGAGAGCGACCTTCGAAAGCGGCTTTGCGGCTGAAAGCCTCTGTCCTTCTGTCTTGAAATAGGACTTGTAGTCCGAATCATTGACGCTGAACCCATCGGCGGACGGAGTGATCCTCACCCTTGCGGTCGAGGTCTTGCGGCGTCCGACGCCTTCAAAATATTTAAGAGTTTCTTTCTTCATTTATCCTTCTATGACGAGCTGTTTCAACCTTTTATCCTGCAACCTGTTCTTGGGGAGCATTCCTTTCACGGCATGCTTCAGAACCCAGGCCGGATCGGCGGCAAACGCCTCCTCGTAGGTCTTTTCCCTCAAGTGACCCATATAACCCGTGTGTCTGTAGTATATCTTCTGCTCGGCCTTCCTGCCGGTGATCTCGAGGTCTTTGATATTCTTCACAATGACCTTGTTCTCACCCTTCAGTCTCGGCTCGTAGGCGGCGCTTTCTTTATTCTGAAGAAGCGTCGCTATCTTCGATGCCAATCTTCCGAGCTTTTGATTTTTTGCGTCAATAATAATTTCCGTCATGTTCGTTTAAACAAACTTGATCTCGACGATATCCGCGCCGTCACGGACCCGGCTCTTGGCCGTCTTCATTATCTTCAGGTATCCTCCCTTGCGGTCGGAGTACTTGGGCGCTATGTCATGATAAAGCTTGAAAGCGGGCTTTTCAGGCAGCCGACGGAGCAAAAGACGCAAGGATGAAAGATCCTGCTTTTTGGCGACGGTGACGAGCCTCTCCACGCGAGGCCTTATCTCTTTGGCTCGCGCAGGGGTGGTCTTAATACCGCCTTCCATTATGAGGTTGGTTTCGAGGGACTTGATGAAGTTCTTTCTATCACCCCTCTTCCTTCCGAATTTCGTTCCTTTGACTGCGTGACGCATTGGACAAATATACTTTTATTCTTCCTCCTTGGCAACTTCTTCTTCAACCACCTCTTTTTCAGGCTCTTCAGCGCCTCCCAAGCCGATCTTCTTGAAGTGATCGACGAGGATATTGCCGGCCTTATGGAGGGCCTCCGACGGAGTGATAGAACCATCGGTATCTATCGCGAGGGTCAAACGATTGTAATCGGTGCGGTCCCCTACGCGCATATTATCGACGGACAATGAAACATTCATGACCGGGGTGAATATGGCATCGAGAGCGATGACGCCGACCTCCAACTTTCCGAGCTTTCTGCGCTCGACGGGAACATAACCGAGGCCCTTATCGACGGTGATCTCTATCTCCACATCAGCCTTCTTGTCGGTGATGGTGAAAAGATGAACCTCGGGATTCACGACGATAGCCTGGGGGTTCGACTCGATGTCGTTGCCGGTGATGACTCCCTCTCCCTTGACCTTGATGGTCAGAACCTGCGCCTCATCGGCGAGGAACTTGAATCTCAACTTCTTAAGATTGAGTCCTATCTCCACCACATCCTCCAAAACTCCGGGGATGGTGGAAAACTCATGCAAAACGCCCTTCACCTTGAACTGGGTGACGGCGGAACCAGGAAGGGATGAAAGCAAAACCCTTCTCAAGCTGTTTCCGAGCGTGAGCCCGTACCCGGGAAAAAGGCCTTCTATATCGAAGACGCCTTTCTTCTCGTCTTCAGAGACCTTCTTAACCTTCACACTCTCGCTGAGGTAAGTATAGTTCATTTTCTTTATATAAATTCGACTTATTTTAAGTAGTAGTTGACGACCAGGTCCATATCGAAAGCCTGATCCACACCCTTCGGATGGGAAACCATTTCGGCGGCTTTCTTTTCTTTGTCGAGCTTGATCCAGGACGGAGATTCGAAATTCTTAAATCTCGCTTCGGCATCCTTGAATACGGGGTGATCGACCGACTCGGGGCGGATGGTAACGCGGTCTCCGACCTTCACCTTGATGGAAGGAGTAGTGACCTTGCGACCGTTCAGGGTTATATGTCCATGACTTACGAGCTGCTTGGCCACGCGGCGACTACCGGCCAATCCGGCGCGGAAAACGAAATTATCGAGACGGGACTCGAGTTCCTTAATGAACGCTTCGTGGGTAGGCTCGGTCGAGCGATCAGCGATCACGAAGTATTTCCTCATCTGGCTCTCCGTAAGAAGATAGCTGAAACGAACCTTCTGTTTCTCGGAAAGTTGTTTGCCGAACTCGCTTACTTTTCTGAACGACTTAACATGAGGTCCCGGCTTATAAGGACGCTTTACCGAGGCGCATTTTCCCGAAGAACAACGCTCCGCCTTAAGGAAAAGCTTGACGCCCAATGCTCTTTCTCTTTTCTCGAGGATCTTCATTTTAGACTCTTCTTACTTTCTTGGGTTTGGGACCGTTATGAGGGATGGGTGTGACATCCTTGATGGAATTGATGACGAAGCCGTGATTAACGAGCGAACGGATGGCGGAATCGCGACCGACGGAAACGCCGGAGACGATCACATCCACATTGAACGGTCCGCTTTTCGCGATCTTTTCGGCGATAGTAGCGACAACCTTCTGCGAAGCGAAGGGAGTGGCCTTTTTAGGACCGGCAAAACCGAGCGATCCGGCCGAAGCCCAGGCGACAACATTGCCGTTCGGGTCAGTGATCGTGATTATGGTGTTATTGAAAGAGACATTGATATAGACGCGTCCCGAATCGAAGCTCTTTGTCTTCTTGGCGGGAGCCTCTTTGGTGGTGGTCACCTTCTTCTTTTGAGCGGTAGTAGCCATTGGTTTTACTTCAGTTCAACTTTTCTCTTTCCGCTTGTGGCGGTCTTCCTGATATTTCCGCGAACCGTGCGGGAATTGGTCTTGGTCCTTTGACCGCGGGCGGGAAGATGCTTCATATGCCTCGATCCGCGGAAGGATTGTATATCCTTCAGGCGGGCGATGTTCGTCTTGATCACCTGGCGGAGCTCTCCTTCTATCTCATAGCTCTTATCGATGACCTCCTTTATCTTGTTGACATCCGTCGGGGAGATATCCTTGGCTCTCGTTGAAGGATCCATTTCGGCCTCCTTAAGTATCTTGCGGCTCGTGGTCAATCCGATACCGTAAATGTAAGTGAGCGCAACCTCTATGCGCTTTTCGTCGGGAATATTTATACCAGCGATTCTCATTTTATTTTATAGACGCTTATCCTTGCCTTTGTTTATGTTTCGGGTTCTTCGGGCAAATCACATAAATCCGCCCCTTGCGGCGGACGATCTTGCAATCCTTACACATTTTCTTTACAGAGGGCCTTACCTTCATTTTATTTTATAGTCTTCTTGAGATCCTTCCGCGCCTTTCGTCATATTCGGTCATTTCGACCGATACCCTATCGCCCGGAACGATACGGATATGGTGTTGTCTCATCTTCCCGGAAAGATAAGCCAATATCTCCCGACCATCTTCAAGTTTAACCTTGAAGTTGGTGGCCGGAAGGGCCTCAATGACAACGCCTGTGACTACCATGCGTGGTAAATGCTATCACGAAGACCTTTGACGAGTCAACCGTTTTACGGCGATTTTGACGACTAATACTATAGGAATTAACCGGAGATGGGTCAACCCCGCCGGAAGCGGGCCGATATGACCGATCCCCTTCCCTTTTTCCCGTATTTTTCGGAGATAAACCGATCGAGAGCCTTCCGATCATTCAGCCGAGACCGTGATCTTTGAAAGGTCGCTCGGAACGCTTCTTACCCATATCGGCCAAAGGTCCGCCTTGCCGCTTTCCACTCCGGGAACCGAGAATATCAGCGCCTTAAGCTCCGATCCGCTCTTTCCCACGATATCCGACCTGAAGGCTTCCGTATCGAAGCTGCGGGCCCAAACGGAGCGGAATTCGACCGGAATATCGATGCGTCCGGTGGAAAAGTCTATACTCGGTTCCCCATAAGACAGGTCGTATTCCTTAAGATCGAAGCTTTCGGCGTGGTCCTTGCCGAACTTTCCACTCATCAAAGAAAGCATGTCTTCCTCGCGGAAAGCGGCCACCTTGGCCTCGAGCATCACCCCATAAGTAAACTCGCCTTTATCGTTCGCCTCTCCCGATATGCCGCTTTTGATCACCGATATCTCCGAGCCGGCATCCATAACCTTGTATCCCGCAGGGATGCTCGCCATTATTTCGGCCCGCAAAACCTGCTCAACATTACTCTTGGCCGTTTCTTCGGCCTTCTTCAGGTCTTCATCGGTCGCGATCTTCAACTCTCCCACCAGTCCGCCGCTCGCGCCCTCTTTAAGTTCTCCGTAAAAGCCGTCGTATTTCGGCGTACCCTGAAATCCCGGTATTCTTAACTTTGCCACAGGGCCCACATTATATGTATCTCCGGCCGAATCGGCCGTGACCGTCGTCTCGACGGATGATGGAATTATCTTGCCTTCGGTCACTTTGGCGCCCGGAACGGTGATGGAAGACGATATCCTGAATATCTTGCCTTCGGGTGTGACGAATCTGGTGTTCTTCACCAAGGGTTGGGCTTCGGAACTGTAGGCGTTATAGATAGTAAGCTTTCCCGTAGCCTTATTTTCCACCATCTTCGAGCCGCTGGCCGGAAAAGCATAGATGCCGTTCTTCGATATTTTGAAAAGCTCCGACGGGATGGATGAATTGTCGGCCGAGATCGAGGCGATGGCCGGAGAGGCTGAAACATTGCCGGAGAAACTCCAATCGGCTTTCTTCATGGTCATGATCACCTCGGCCCTCGGCAGAACGAACATCGCGAAATATCCGATACCGAAAAGCCCCGCCATCACGGCGGCAACGATCAATAATTTCCTGAAAGGACGCTTTTTCTTCGGCTCCCACTCGGACATAGCCTCGGAAACATCCGGAACCGCGACCTCTTCTTCACAGACCTCCTCGCATTTTTCCTCACATTCCTTTTTACATTCTTCCCTTATTATCATCGTCGGTCGGTCGATCTTTCTTCCGACAGGCATGATATCCATGAGGGGAACCTTTGATCTTCTGAATATGGCATCCGCAACCTCGAAACCGCATACGGAGGCGAGCTCTAGGGCATCTCCATCGACGGATTCGACGAGTACCTTCTTATGGACGGCGGAAACCTCTCTTTTTAAAAGCTTGAAATTTTTCGGGTCCGAAGACAAAAGAGACCCCTTGGGGACATAGAGGACGATATCGTCATCGGGACAGGATAATATCTTATGGACGACGACCGTCGGAGAATCGGTTTTTGTAATGTATATCTTCTTCATCAATATATGGGATATGAGGCGATCTACTTATTGCACATCAACCACTTCATCCTGCGACGGGCGATCTTATTGAAAGCGCTATCCATGTCGGCCCGGTCCAACTCATGAAAAGCGATCTCCGAATGGCCGATGGCCGGGAGAAAATTGAGACGCATGGAACCGTCCGCCCATGAAACGCTCTTCGGATCGAGCTCGGCGAGATCATCGCAAAGCGCGTACACTATCGGACGCTTCATTTTAACATTATGGGTCGCAGCAGTCACCCCTTTCACGAATCCGGAGAACGGCCTACTTATCATATCACGCATATTTTTCGCGAGGTCCACAGACATATCGGAACGGGCATAGCGACGGACGATCTCCTTGGCGTTCGCCTCATCGATGCCGAACGATGATGATACCTCGGCGATCACCTCACCGACGCCCCAACCGAAATCGCTCACATACGATATCTTTTCCCCTTCTTCGGAGCGATAAAGGAATGTGCGATCGGAAGAAACGGAGGCGAATATGAAATCCTTATGCTTGGAATCCTTTTGGATGAGCCATGCGCACGAGGCCGCCGGCTCGATGGTGACGACCACCTCGCCGTCCTTCGGTATATTTTCCTTTATCTTTTCCGATAACTCCCTGGTAACAAGGGTCTCCGCAAGACCGATCTCTATCTTTTTGGCGGTGAAACCGACAGGGTTCACTACGACCGAACCGTCCAACTTCACATAAAGCACACGGACATCCGCCATCACGACATCCATCTCCGAGACATCAAGCCTCTTCGAAAAGAACATCCTTTCCTCGTCGAAGAGACGCCAGATGGCGGAAGCGATCGCGCTCTCCATCTCCGATTCGGTTATCTCCGTCCGCGAATTCTCCCTGTCGACCATCTTCGAAGAATATATGGTCGATCCGTGAGGCGGCCTTACGCTCAAAGCATAGCGACCATCATCGATCTTTAAATAAGAGAACATTTAATTATCTTTTGCCACTTCGGCTTTTATCCTTCTTACGCCGGCGGAGGCGGATTCTTCTTTCGTTATCTTGAAGTTTCCAAGTTCGGAAGTACGGAGGATGTGTGGCCCGCCGCATATCTCCTTGGAAACAGAGCCTATGGAATACACCTTCACCCTATCGCCGTATTTATTTCCGAAGACGCCCATCGCGCCCGCCTTACGGGCCTCATCGATCGACATCTCCTCGACAACGACCTGGATGTCGTCCTTTATCCATCCATTCACAAGTTCTTCAACCTTCTTCAGCTCGTCATCCGTCATCTTTGTCGGGTGGGAAAAATCGAAACGAAGCCTCTCGGCGGTGATGTTCGATCCCTTCTGCGTAACATGGTCCCCCAATACCATACGGAGCGCGGCAAGCGTAAGATGGGCCGCCGTGTGGAGCTTGGTCGTCTCCTCCGAAGAATCGGCTAGGCCGCCCTTGAACATCCCGGCCGAAGCGGTGCGGGAAAGTTCTTTGTGTTTCTCGAACTCGACATCAAAACCTTCGGCGTCGAAAGCTATCTCTTTTTGTCTGCATAATTCCTCGATGTCCTCTTTCGGAAAACCGAAGCTTTGGTAGAGATAGAAGGCTTTTTCTCCGGAAAGAATATTTCCGGCCGATGAAGTGATCCTTGTAAACTCTTTCAATCCGTTCTCCAAAGTCTTTTCGAACTTTTCCTCTTCTTTTTCCAGCTCCGAGGAAATGAACTCGAAATTCCTTTCAAGCTCCGGATAAACGCCTTCATATATCTTTAGAACTTCCGAGGAAAGCGCCCTTGTCCAACCGGTTTCCGTAATACCCAATTCCCGACCATAACGGACGGCGCGGCGGATAAGGCGGCGGACGATATAACCCTGGCCGACATTCGAAGGCCCAATGCCTTTATCGTCACCCATGATGAACGAAGCGGCTTTGATATGGTCCGCGACTATCTCGAACGAGCGACGGTCGTCATCGTATTTCTTCCCCGAAAGCGATTCCAGCTTTTCAACGAGAGGCTTGAAAAGATCCGTTTCAAAAACATTGGTAAGGCCGTTCTCCGCCATAAGGATGCGCTCAAGCCCGCCGCCGAAATCGACATTCTTCCTTGAAAGCTCCTCCCAGCCTTTCTCCGTCTTCCTATACTGCATGAAGACCGAATTGCCTATCTCGATGAACCGTCCGCAATCGCAGTTCAGATGGCAGTGCTCACCGAACTTCTTATCGTGGGGCTTCTGCGTATCATAAAAGGTCTCCGAGTCGGGACCGCCGAGCTCGCCCACGGCGTCTCCCCTCTTCCACCAATTCTTGTCACGATAGGCCATGATGCGGATGTCCGAAAAATCCACCGGAACGCCGGGGCCGATATCTCCCTTGCCCGTCGTTTCAGGGCCAACCTCCGCTGATACGCCATAACGGCCGAAGATAACCTTAAGTATGGAGACCGATTCTTCGTCCCGCTCCACGCCCGTTGATGGATCACCCGCATAGACCGTCTGATAGAGACGGCTCGGATCAAGCTTCAATTCTTTTATTAAAAACTCATACCACGATTCCAACTGTTCTTTCTTAAAATAATCCCCGAGCGACCAATTGCCGAGCATCTCGAACATGGTATCGTGCCTGCCATCTCCGACCTCTTCGATATCCTCGGCCCTGAATGATTTTTGGGAATCGACAAGACGGACGCCCGATGGATGACTCTCGCCCAAAAGATAAGGCACGAGCGGAAACATGCCGCTGTTCACAAAAAGGAGGGTCGAGTCGTTTTCGGGGATGAGCGAGGCGGACGGGATAAGCGCGTGCTCCATGCCCTTGCGGTTCTTATAGAAATCCAGGAATTTCTGCCTTATCTCTCGTGAGGTCATATCTTTATACAATTATAGGTATTTAGCGGGCGGAAAACAAAAAGAGCCGCCTTCCATCGGCTGACAGAAGGCGGCTCTTTCTTTTTTTGCTAGTATTCCTTCAGTTTTCCTGATTCCGAATGCGCCCTGATCTTTTCCAAGGCCTTAGCCTCGATCTGACGGATGCGCTCGCGAGTGACACCGAACACTTTACCCACTTCTTCCAGTGTATGCGTGACATCATCAGCAAGTCCGAAACGAAGTTCCAATATCTTCTGTTCCCTTTCGGTAAGATCGCTCAAGACCGATTTTATCTGATCCTTCAAGAGCTCCCTCGAAACGGCCTGATCAGGAGAAAGGGTCTTTTCGTCCTCGATGAACTCCGAGAGAACGGAATCCTCCTCTTCTCCGACGGGAGACTCCAATGAGACGACCTCCTGCGAGATCTTTTGGATGTGATGGATCTTTTCGACATCCGTTCCCATCTCCGTCGCTATCTCTTCGGCAAGCGGCTCGCGGCCCAACTCCTGCATGAGCTTGCGTTTGGCCTGGGTATATTTGGATATGGTCTCGACCATATGCACGGGAATGCGGATGGTGCGGGAATAGTCGGCCAAGGCTCTCGTGATAGCCTGCCTGATCCACCAGGTGGCATAGGTGGAGAACTTGAATCCCTTCTTATAATCGAATTTTTGGACGGCGCGGAAAAGCCCGAGATTACCCTCCTGAATGAGATCGAGGATGGAAAGCTGGGGAGAACGGTTCACATAACGCTTGGCAATGGACACGACGAGACGAAGATTCGCCTTAATTAGGCGCTGTCTCGCATCCTCGTCGCCCTGACTCACACGCTTCGCTATCTCGCGCTCATCGGCGGAGGAAAGAAGCGGTGTCTTTCCGATCTCCTTCAAATATATCTGAACATTGTCGGGAAGCTCGGAGCTTACGATGGTCGCATCGCGAAGCTCTTTCTGGGTTATTTCATCTCCGGGAAGCTCGATAAGATTACCGACTTCGATGACCTTTATTCCGGCTTCTTCGAGCTGATCATAAAGATATTCAAGGAAGGCGATGTCCGTTTCGATGCGGGGAAACGATTTCAATATCTCCACATCGGTGAGAAATCCCTTGGAACGACTGACCTCGATAAGCTCGTTCAGAAGGTCCGTATCGAATTTGAAATGCTTCGCGGCCTCCTTTTTCGGCGCCTTCTCCTTCGGAACCTTGATGGCCTTCGCGATCTTCGCAGGCTTGATCTCTTTTTTCTTCGCGGAAGGAGCGGCCTTTTGTTTCTTTACAGGCTTCACGGCCTTCACGGTTTTTTTCGCGGCGGGTTTTGCGGCTTTCTTGGGGATGACTTTTTTCAACGGTTTTGCTGTTTTTACTGTCTTCTTCGGCTTTGTCTTCAGAGCGGACTTTTTAACAACCGGCTTTGCGGTTTTTTTCTGCGTCTTCTTCGGGGAGGATACCCGACCAGGCTTTTTGATATTCTTTTTAGCCATTTGGTTTATTATTTTTGACGTTTTCTATTTTTTTTGAAATATCCCGGATCTCCGTCAAGGCCTTCATCATTTCGTCATCGCCCGTAAGGCGGCCCGATTTAATGTCTACGGTAAGCCTATCTCTCCTTTCAGAGAGATACTCTATCTCCAGGTTTCTCTTAAGGTCCTCTATTTCCTTTTCCGTCTCCTCTTCACTTGCGGCGTCACCCTCGAGTCCCGATCTTAAGATCATATCGGCCAAAAGGCTCTCGATATCCTTGTCTTCCGGGGATACGCCGAAAACAGCACCATTATATAGGCGTAAAGCGGATTCTGGCAAATATTCCTTACTTTCTCCCAGCACATCTTTTTTGTCGTTCAAGCGGACGACCATATCGCAGATCCTCTCGGCTATCATATCCAACTTGGAAAGCCTGGCTTTTTTCCCGGAATCTATCCCTTGGGATGTCCCTCCCCTCGCTCCGACCCTTTCTCCGCCGGCCTTCAAGGAGATGGTCCTTGTCTCATCCGCTATCTCCGATTCCTTCACGCCCGAACGGAAAGCCAGTTCCTTAAGCCAATGACCGCGCTCAACGGCGCTCGGAATATTTCCTATCTTCTTTATCACCGCGCGGATATTGTTCTTCTTATCGCCGATATCCGCCGCCGTGACGGGATAACGCAAAAAATAATATTCCATGGCATGGACGGCGGAATCAGCCAATCTCTTCATCTCACCCGGGAACGACTTCGCGATGTCCGCCGGATCCTTCATATCTTTCGCCTCTTCGGAGCACGCGGAAAAATCCAGGACACGCACTTCAAAATCCTTCGCGTAGGCGAGATCGATACTTCGTTCCATGGCCATTCGGCCAGCCTCATCATTGTCGAAGTTCATGATGAGCTTCGACGCATATCGCTTCAATGTAATAAGTTGTTCCTCGGTCAGTGCCGTACCGGATGTGCCGACGGCGTTCTTCACCCCGTCCTGGTGGCACATGATCACATCCATCTGTCCCTCGACGAGAAGAGCCGATCCGGCTTCGCGTATCCCTTCCTTCGATCGGGAAAGACCATATATGAGACGCGACTTATTGAACACGGGGGTCTCGGGGGAATTCATATATTTCGGAGAATCTCCCTTATCGAGTTGGGGCAAAATGCGCCCGGAAAAACCGATAACCTTGCCGAAGCTGGATTCCAGCGGGAACATCACCCGACCACGGAAACGATCGATGACCGTTCCCCTTTCCGTCTTCGATGCCAATCCGGCGCGGATGATATCCGCCGAATCAAATCCCTTGCCGATGAGATACAGGACGAGGTCTTCCCAATTCTGCGGAGCAAAACCTATTTCAAAAAGTTCGATCGTTTCGGGGAGAAGTCCGCGACCCGCGAGATATTCCTTCACCGCCGGAGCGCGCGACAAGATATCTTTATAAAAATTCGCGGCTTCGCGATTTAGGTCGTAGATGACGCCGAACTCCTTTTGGTCCGACGGGCTGACCTTCGTCAATTCCACACCGGCCTTCTCGGCGAGTATCTTCAACGCCTCGTAGAACTCGAGGTTCTCATATTTCATCAGGAACTTGAACACATCGCCCCCTTCTCCGCATCCGAAGCAGTGCCATATCTGCCGTTCGGGCGACACCATGAACGAAGCGCTCTTTTCCTTATGGAAAGGACAACAGGCCTTAAGATTCCTTCCGGCGGGCCGAAGTTCCATAAAACCGCGAAGATATTCGACTATGTCGATCCTCGCCTTTATTTCTTCAATAGGAGTGCCGGCCATCGCCTGAATTAAACAATATGCGGGGTAAGGCTACAAGCCGAACCTTCGGAAGGCGGAGGCGATGATGTGGTCCAAAAGCCTGTCCATGCCCATGCCGTGGGCGGCGGCGGCCTGCGGAAGCAGGCTGGTCTTCGTCATTCCGGGGATGGTATTTATCTCCAAGATATAAAAGGTCCCGTTACCATCCATGATCATATCCGTTCTCGTTGCTCCCGAGGCGCCGATCACACGGTGGGCGGCCGCGGCTATCCGCTGAACCTCCAGGGTCTCCTCGCGAGAAAGAGGTGCCGGGGTCAATTCTTTGGAAGCGCCGGGGGCGTATTTGGAATCGTAATCGAAGAAAGATGATGACTTCGGGATTATCTCCGTGGGAGGAAGCGGGATGATACCCTGCTCATCCTCGATGACGGCGCAGGTAAGCTCGCGTCCGGAAACATATCGCTGAACCATCGCGTGACGGCTTATATCAAAAACGGAGCACAGGGCATCGCGCAAAGACGGTTCATCACGAACTATACTCACTCCGACCGAAGAACCGCGGTCAGCCGGTTTCACAACGACGGGGTAACCGAAGTCAGCTTTGAAATTAGCCCAATCACCATGACGGGAAACATCACCCCACTCGGGAACATCGAGACCATATGCACGGAACAGCTTCGCTGAAGCGACCTTATTCATTCCGAGAGCGCTCGACTGAGAAGAGCTTCCCGTATAAGGCATGCCCACATTCTCCAAAAAATCCTGAATGCGCCCATCCTCTCCATATTCCCCATGAAGGGCCAAAAAAGCGATATCTGCATTATCCATGATATGCTCGAAAGGAGCGCCCCATTCGCCTTCGCGATCGATATGCACCGGAAAAGCCTCGTACCTTGAAGGGTCGAGACTGTCGCAGACCGTACGGCCGCTCATAAGCGAAACATCATGTTCGGCTGAAGGTCCGCCCATAAGGACGGCAACCCGGATCTTATTCATAATTCGGCTTTATTTTATAGATTTATCTTCTTTTTGACAACAAAACGGCGAAATATACAAATGCCCATGACGGCGCTCTCGCCTATGCCCTACCCCTTAATCTCATCGCCTCAAGCACTCTCCTCACCGCCACCGCATACGCTCCCATCCTAAAGGTGACCCCGTCGCCTTTTATCTTCTTGATGTCAGACCATTCCCTCCAAGCATTATTGAACGCTTCGGTCATGACGCATTCCAGTTTTATCCGAACATCATCTTCCTCCCAGGAAACACCGGAAAGGTTCTGCACCCACTCGAAATAGGAGACGACCACTCCTCCCATATTGGCCAAAATATCAGGTACGACGACGACGCCATTATCGAATAATTTTTTCTCCGCCTCCGGGGAAACGGGTCCGTTGGCTAGTTCGATCACATACTTGGATTTCACATTATTCCAGTTATCCTCACGGACCGCATTCTCAAGCGCGGCGGGAACGAAGATATCGGCCCCTATGCCGACTATCGCATCCGCCGGGAGTAACTTGCCTCCGGAAAATCCACTGAATGTTCCGTTTATATTCTTCCACTCGAGAGCCTTCGGGACATTGATCCCTTCCGCGTTCCATATGGTGTTCCGACTGTCTGAAATGGCGACCACTTCATACCCCGCCTCATAGGCGAACTCGCTGAAATGCGAACCGACATTGCCGACTCCCTGAACGGCTATCGACGGTTTTCTCTTCAACTTCATCGCCTTAACGAATGAATTAAGAACGCAGAAGCCTCCGAAACCCGTGGCTCCCGGCCTGCCTTTCGATCCGCCGATGGATAAGGGCTTCCCCGTTATCGCGGCCGGGTCGCCGTTCTTCGTCACTTTCTCGTATTCGTCCAATATCCAAGCCATCACATTACCGTCGGTATTCACATCGGGAGCGGGAACATCCTTACGACTTCCCATATATGGAGCGACGAAGCGAGCGTAAGCGCGGCTCAATCTTTCGAGCTCGCTTTTCGAGAGGTCTTTCGGGTCGACGATGACACCGCCTTTTCCTCCACCGAAGGGAACTCCGGCCAAAGCGCACTTCCAGGTCATCCAGATGGAGAGAGCCTTCACCTCGCTTTCCGTTACGCCCGCATGGAAACGGATACCGCCCTTATACGGGCCGCGGGCATTGTTGTGTTCACTCCTCCAAGCTTTGAACTTCTTCGTCTTTCCGCCATCGGTCTTCACTGATAATTCTCCTTTAACGAGCTTATCGATCTTCAGGAGGGCTTTTATCTCCTTATCCGATAATTCGAGGATGGCGGCAACGGCGCGAAGCTGGGCTTCGGCATTCTTAAGAGGATCGTTCTGCATGGATAGAATTATAACCCGAAAAGCGAAGTTCGTTTATCCACCGCCCCGCATCACAACAACAATATGAAATAGGTACAAAAAAAGACCGCCCCTTGCGGGAACGGTCTTCTTTTTATCACAGCTTACCAGCTGTTTCCGCCGTGCGAGAATCCGCCACGGTTAGAGTCCCTCTTGGGGCGCTCTTCCATAGGACGGGCCTCGTTGACGTTGATAGTGCGTCCACCGAGTTCCTTTCCATCGAACATTTCGATGGCTTTGTCGGCATCAGAATCGTTGACGAATTCAACGAAACCGAAACCCTTGGAACGGCCGGTCGCTCTATCCATGATGACGGTCGCGGAGGCAACTTCTCCAGCTTCGGAGAAAGTGTCCTTCAGATCGGCATCCCGGGTAGCGTAGGGCAATCCGCCTACGTACAATCTTTTGGCCATATATTTTTATCTTTAAATTTTGTAAGCCGCCGACCCTTTCCCCGGGATTTCGCTTGATCGCTAACTTCCGCAAATCGTCTTGTTCCGTCTCCCGCTTTAGGCGGGACGAATAACAAGGAAGGAAACTTTTGAACGAAACTTACGGAGTGTAGTTTATAACACATATCGACCCCTGTCAATAAAAAATCCCCAGCATAACTGGGGATAACTCATACAAAACACCTATTTCACGGAAAGCCTTTCCGCAAGCTCCTTTTCTATCATGGCGATGGCCAGCCCGACGGGACACGAAGACCCTCGGCCATGTATGGAGCAACAGACGGGACAGCCGGTCGAGATCGCTATGATCTTCCGACGGTAGTAAGCGCGAGCCAAAACGGGATATTCGCTATCTTCAACCGACTTCAAAGCATCACGAAGTTCGATCAAAAAATCATTATCCATCATCCACCTCCGACAGATCGAGAAGCTTGTCCTCGAGACACTCCATCGATTCTCCGGAATATACGAACGGTTCCCCGAAGCGGATGGTATTCTGTTCCACCCAGGACATTATTATGAGCGGATTACCTCGCTTCAATATACCCTCGACTCCTTTTTTGAAACGCCGGATCTTTTTGAACCTACGCCACTTCAGATCTTCGCCATGATATGTGCGCCCGCCTTCGGCGAATAGGACCACCATCCTTTTCTCCTTCAGGGCCGAGGCTATGGCATTTATGAAATCCACTCCCGCCCTCGGATCATCCCTTATCACCGAAATGCACACCGGCCTGATCAAAAACCATTTGGCGTTATACAGGGACGCTTTCGGAGTGGAAACAGGCATACTCCTCCACGAGAAAAGAAAGTCCGGCCAAAAGAGAGCAGGCAAAGCGACCGTCTCCCATCCGGATGGATGATTCGATATCATCAACACTCCTTTGCCGCTATCCGCGATCATTCTCTTAAGTTTCTTCTTATCCAATCCTCTTCCGCATTGCTCTATCCGCACAATACCCAACATGCAAGCCAGAGCCAGGATAATGCCGGCAATGTTCCCGAATATCCACGAAACAACCACTATCATGATCTTTTGAAGGCGTTCCGTCTTTTTATTCACATCAGACCTCAAAACGATCTCCTCCTTTATTCAAATATTAAGTAACGAGTTTTTATACAACTAAACCGGCATTTTATCAATCAGTACATATGAAAATCCCCCGCTTGTATGCGGGGGATAAGACTTATTCGTTTGCGAGATCGAGAAGCATGTCCTCAAGCGCCGACAGCTTATCTTCAGACGCTATCTCGCCGTATCTGATTGGTTGTCCGAAGCGAACGGAAAAGGAACGGCCTTTCCATCTTATCTTGGGCAACCATCGGCGGTCGGTTCCGGAATAGTCAGCCTCTTCATTACGCATGATCCCATCCCCGCCGGAACTCCAGGCGAGAATAACGATGGGGTCCGTCCTTTTAAGGACGCTGTCCACCCCTCTTTCAAATCTGCGGATCTTTTTCCCGTTTTTCTCCTTGAATTGCTTTCCATTACAAGTTCTTCCGCCTTCGGCTCCGATAAGCGTTACAAACTTCCTGTTTATGGTGTTTATTATGCTTATCGCCATTTCACCGTTTTCGCGGGGACTCTTGTTACGCGGAACAGGAACGCAGACCGGTCTGAAAAACGCGAACCATTTCGCCCAGTAAAATCTGTGGTCGGGAAGAGAGATGAAAGCGAAGCGCGGGATGAGATTGAACGGAAAAGCAAGTGCGGGTAAAGCAAAGGCTTCAAACATCGACGGATGATTGAAAATTATCACGATCTTCTCTCCTTTTGCGGAGAGCTTTACGATATCCCATATTTTCAATCCCCTCCCATCGACCCTGATCAGACGGATCATTCTTAAGAACGCGACGAGCATTCCGCATGACAATCCGACCGTCCAAGCGCATAACCAGATCTTCGCCTTATCGAGAGTATGTTTCGGTTTATTCTTTTGTTTCAGTAATGACTTTTTTTCCAAAACAACCACCTCCTAGTGTTTTAAAAACCTGAGGTCAGTATACCCACAGATGCGACTTTTCGGCAAAATGGAAATAAAATAGCCCCCGATCGGGGGCTATGGCCTATAATCGGCCGAGAGGAGATCATACTCTTCAGTATCGTAGCGGATGATATCACCATCCTGATAGCGGACGAACCATTTCAAGCCGACATCGACCATCATTTTACTGCATATCGTGCAGTAAGGACGATGGTGGTCAGAAAGACCCGTATCGCTGTCGAGCCTCGCAAAATACATGGTCGATCCTTCGATATGATCGGGGTTCGAGCGCAGGGCATCCATGATGGCCCTTTGTTCGGCGTGGACGCAGCAGGTCTTATCCGTCACCTTCTCGTCGTATTCCGACTTCTTCCTGACACATCTTCTCAACGATTCCTTATTCCCTGCCGGAGAATTGAATCCCCCGCCGATAAGACGGACTTTCGGAGAAATTATCACCGCGCCGCATTTGGCCCTTGAGCAGGTCGCCGTTTCCGCGTATGAGGCCGCCATACGAAGATAAGCCTCGGCTTTCTTCCTTTCTTCGCCTTCAAGATATTTCACAAGATATCACTCCTTTCAGGATCGTTGATAAATTATTTCGAACCTCATGAAAGTTACGGGAAAACCTCGAGGCGACCCTTCTCCATTGTCACGAAACATTTTTTCGACCGCCATGAAATCGTTGTGCGAAAGAATTATTTCTTTCTCGGTGATGCTCCTTATTCCTTTTTGCGTTATTTCCAGGATGAGCGCTTCCCCTATTCTCTTTCCTTGAGGGTCTTTAAAAGGATCATCACCATCGGAAATGTAGACGGGGTATGACTCACCGACCTTGAAACAAACATCGCCATCGATGATGACCGCGGTTTTTATGCCCTGCAATAATGCATCTTGGTCCGATCTCGAAAAAACCAACCCTATAACCATCATCAAAACCTCCTTTTCGGTGTATTTATTAATTAAAAATCTGCCCCGATATTATTCCTTTGGCGGGGACAAGTAAAGAAGTTCATCAGTCTTTCCTGAATCTGTCGGATATGCGCCTGAAAACGGAAAAAGACAGGAATAATACAAAGAGGAAAGATGAGGCGAAGAAGAGCGTAAAGAAGAACGGCTCATCGAACCCGGCCACGGCATATACGGCATTATGGGCAAAAAAAGAAAACACGGCGAGCGCGAGATAAAATACGGGGTTTTGAAATATCTTCTTCATACTGCGATGTCCTCTTTCCAAAGGCGCGGGCCCATAAGTCCGGCCTTCGCCTTCTTCAAAGCCTAGGACATGAAAAACCAGCGATCAAGCATTTATTATTTTGATCGATCCATCCTCCACCCAAACGGCCTGGTTATCATAAAGAAAGATGAGCGGAACATTATACTCCGGAAGGTGGCTGATATAGCGTGTGAAATCATCCTTGAAGTCCTTGTTGGCGGCATGGGGAATGATGAGAAAATCCACCAATCCGAGACCATTGAAGTTTTCGAGCTCCGCTAAAATCTCCGGTTTCGCTTCATCCGAATATTTTTCGATCTCCAAACTGGGAGCGGCGACCATCGAACCCGCACTTGTTCCCGTATATATCTTGTCGGCAATAATTTTTTTAAATATCTCCGAAAGTCCTTTTCTTTGAAGGAGACGGATGAAGTACAAGGCATCTCCTCCGCAGATGTGGATGACATCAAATTCGGCCAGAGACTTTTCTAATGAATCCGCATCCAGATTCTCAAGATCCACATCGGAGACAATATATCCCAGTTCTTGGAATTTTTTCTTATCATCTTTCACCCATATCTTTTCACCCCACCGCTCGTCTCCGGTGTAGGGGTCTGCGGCATTAGCGATGAAAGCGACCTTAGTCTCCGATGGGGTTATCTCTGTGAGGCCGGAAAGCAAGTGAAGGGTTTTGTCTCCCGAGGAAGCGAGGAAAAGTTTCATTAAACGCATTTTAATACGACCGGGGGCGATAAAAAAGAGGCTGTAGGCCTCTTGTCAGTTATCTCGCTCGTGAGCGATGTTCCTCCTTTCACCGGGATCCATATCGATTTCACCCTTCCGTACGAACAGACGGTTCCATATAAGTAGAATTCCCCTGTTCCAAATAATATTCTTTGCGGCGGATATCCTCTTCTTCCATCGGAATATGAACAACCTCCAGCTCCAGAAAAACCACCATAGCTCGCGACGAATTATTTCGCCCGCCTTACTCATTCATTCCACCTCCCTCATAAAAGTACTGATCGGATATTAATCCGTATGATCGCGGATGTAAATCAGCCGTATTTTATCCCTTCCTTTCTCAATCGCCTTCTTAATTCCAAGTGGTTCGGAACGGTTTTTTCAACAAGGGCCCAAAACCGCTTGGAGTGATCGAAGGCGCCCAGGTGGCAGAGCTCGTGAACGATGATGTAGTCCGATAGTTCGGGGGCGAGGTCGAAAAGCCGGTAATTGAAGTTAAGACTTCCTTTTCGGGAGCAACTTCCCCAGCGGGTGCGTTGGTTGCGAACGCTTATGCTCTTATATTCAAAGCCATAGAAACGATTAAAGTGAGCGAGCCTTGACCCGATAAGCTTGCGGGCCTTTTCTTTCTTCGCGAGATAATCCTTTCTTATTTCCGCGGCGGACGGCCGTACTCCATATATCTCCCTGAAATATGCCAGCTTGCCCGCTATCCAATCGGCCTTATCGCCGATAAACCGCTCGACGAGCTTTTTGCTTACGCCCTTGGGGGCCGTAACGCAAACCTGCCCGTCAGAGCGGACGGAAAGGCGAAGGGAGCGGGAACGAGGGGAAAATTTAAGGGAGTAGCTTATCAAAATAATCTCTCTGTTTTATATCTTTTGAAACACAAAGAGATGCTCGTGCATTATTAGTAGAAAATTCGCTTCTTTTGACTTATTAACCCAAAAGCCTGTCGCCTTACAGTTATGTTGCCTTTTTATAATATCTTCCTTTAATACAAAGCCTGATCTAAGAAACCTGTCCATTACTTTGTAAGCAAGCGGCTGATACATTTTATTGCGCCGAGTATCACCTATGAGAATAGCGCAATATTTCCCGGGATGGAGAGCTCTGTATAGTTCCGAAGCAACCCGCTCCATCTCTTCAGAAAAATCTTCAAGGTTATGAAGATTCGAAAGATCTTCTTCTATTTCTCCTTCGCTGTATTTTATGATGTCAGCATATGGAGGATGCGTCAGTATAAAATCTATACTTCCATCTTCAACCTTACTTAATTTTCGGGCATCGGATTTTATAATTCTCTGCCAAGAGGGATTATCTACTTTGAATTGAAGGCACTTCTTTGTTCTTTCTAGCGCCTCCCTGTTAATATCTGAACAAATAATATTTCTATTTAGTATCTTGGCTTCTATAGCCGAAGTGCCACCTCCAATCATAGGATCTAAGATAATGTCTCCTTCTTTTGAATATCTAAGGATGAGATTGCGAGCAACTTCAGGAGACCAATTACCTCTCCAGTCTGAAGTATGAGTAGCCCAATTACCTCGCCTGGGAAATGACCAGACGGTTGTGCACTCTAACTCGAAATCGTCGGGGTGAAGTTTTAAATTACCACTTGAGTTCATTTAAAATACCTTCTCTCAGCATACTTAGATTAAAGATGTAGTCGTTATGATCATAGACTTCCTCTAGGGGTCTCTTTGTAGTATTCCACCCTAGCCCGTCAGTAATCCAAATAAAATCTATATTTTGAGACCTTAACTCGTCATATAGATTTTTAAACTCTCCACAGACAGCCTTGAGTTTAGATCCCCCGCCGTTATAGAAATTGGTTTCGAATAACTTAATTCTCTTTTTTTGAGGATTATAAACCGCGAAATCAAAATTACGAGAAGACTTGTCTACCCTAACATCAATCCCCCATCTATTTTTTATTTTTTTTGAATTAGCCTGAGGAATATATTCAAGCTTATTTTTCTCACAAAGGTCTCTTATAAAAGACTCCACTATCCCCTCCATTAAAATTCCTCCTCTGTTTTTACGCCCGTTACTATCAAGCCCAACTTCTATGCCTAAAACATAATCGACTAAATTTTTGACACCGTCTTTTTTAAAGAGGCGAACCAATCCAGATCTTTCTAGGAATTTATAATATTTGTTAGGATCTTTTTCTCCTCCCGAAAAATCAAAGGCCTCATGACTGTTTTGACCGAGATTAAATACTTCTAATTTATTTTCCCTGACGGCAAGTAATACAGGTATGGCTTTAATTATATCTGGGTTACTCTTATAAAGTCTTTCGAATTCTTCTTTTAAGTTTTCTTTCCCTAAAAGATAGTTCAGTTTGTTTAATACGATTTCTAGTTCGGAGCTATTCGCAAAAACCTTTTTCCAGTTAACGAAATAGTCCCAGGTCTTAATTGAATTTTTAAAGGTTTCTGTTAATAAATTAAAATCTTTTTTCATTAAATAAAATTATTAGCGATGTATTCGTATAGCTCCGATCCCATTAGCTCAGCTTTTTTATTAACTTTTTCTAATCCCCAAGGAATAATATCTGTTTTTAAAAACTCTTTTGTTGTTTTGTAAGATGTCCTTTTTATTATGTCCAATGACTCTGACAAAAGTCTATTATCTCTTTCTTGATTTAGGTCTTTTTCTAATAAAATTAGATTTCCAATATTATGACACCACTCTTCTTTGGCGGATTGTGTTGATAAATGATCAATTGACTCTTCTGATATATCAACAATAGTCCCGGGCTGATATTTCTTCTCTAGAGTTCTAAAAGAATAAAGTATTAGATTCTTGTCTTTCTCGAAGTCCAGTTTAATAAAGTTCTGATTAAAATCTTCTTTTCCAGGCTTCTTATCCTTGAGCTCTAGCTTAAGATTATTAATCGTCTCGTCAAATTTTGTTGGATTATCCTTAATATTGATTGCATATTTAGAATATCTTTGATCCATTCCCGATGGCCTCCTAGAGCAGATAGCGTTGAAAATAAAGTGAAATTTTTCTAATAGATTAATTAATTCTAATAGCTGCTTCTGATTTATTTTCTTTTCTCTACATAATTCTATTGCATTAATTATGAGTGGATAGTGAACCTTAACTTGAAACCTTGTTAGAGATTCAACGGACAACTGAAGGTTAATTCTATCTTTTTTATCAGACGGACAATATGTAATCCAAGACGAATCGCTTGGAGAGATTACATCGCGATAAGCTTTAGAAAAATCTTTTAGATCTAGCAACAAAATCTTTGCTTCTTCGGGTGTAAAGTTTTTTGTTTTTTCTCTAAATTCCTTAAAAATTTTAGGATCACTGACTTTTTTAAATCTACCTGACCAATATCTGTTAAAAAAATTCTTTTTGTCTCCTTTAATGTTTTGTATTATATCCTTCCATGTCTCTCTAGGATCATCTATGCCAGTATCTTTGGGATATTTTCGGACAATGAAATTTTTAACTAAGTCTAAAACACTAAGATCCATGCCTCTGAAATTAAGGGTTTCAAAAATTTCAAAAGCAACTTCAGCGCTCTCCTGAACTACAACTATAATGTTTATCTTTAAAATAGTGTCTCTTAATTTAATTAAGGAATCTCTGTCAAATTCCTTAACCTTTTCTTGAAAAAATTCCTTAGCAAATAATAGATTCTTTGCCTCTATAATCTCTCTATCCGATCCTAGTTCATCTTCTTTATTGTAAAAAAGTATTTTTTGAAAGAAAGAGTGGGCATTTTCGTTTTCAAGAGCAAGATATTCCTTAGCATTATCGTCTTTAAATATTAGTCTTTCTTTAAGAGCCATTGCCAAATTTTCTTCTTCTATTATTTCTAGCCTATTAATAATTCTGTTAAGAAGAATAAAAAAAGTCGTTAGCCTCTGTTGTCCATCAATAACATCAAATGGCCCTCTTTCGTCGTTAAAATTTTTTCCTACTAAAACAATCGATCCAAAAAAATTTGATCCCTCTTCTCTCTTCAAGTAAACATCTTCCCAAAACGACTCTAACTCCTCTTTTTCCCAAGAATACTCTCGCTGAAACTCTGGAATTTTATAAACTTTCTTATTAAGAATGGTCCCTATTTGATAATTGTGAGCAAAAAAATCCATTTTAATAATTTGTAATTAATACCTCTGTTATTTTTCCCCTTTTTGAAGCATCTGAATTAATGGCCCTTCCTGCTTTAATTTTTGTTATTCGAACACCTTTAATCTCTGAATATATTTTATTAATAAATGGAGCGTCGGAATTTGAGAGCATTACGAAGCACCCCTTATCGCTAAGCTCCTTAAAGGTGTTTCTTAGCTCTATTTGCTCTTTGTCGAAAAATCCCTCAGAAGTGTATGAAGTGAAGGATGCCGTTTTGCTAACCGGATAGTATGGAGGATCAAAGTAAATAAAATCGCCACTCTTAGCCTTTTTAAGAACTTCTTTGTAATCCTGATTTTTAATCTCTACCCCTTTAAGCGCCCGCGAAACTTTTCTTAAATTATTAATATCGCAAATAAGAGGATTTTTGTTTCTGCCAAAAGGAACATTAAAAATCCCTTGGCGATTGACGCGATACATTCCATTAAAACAGGTCCTGTTTAAATATATGAAACGAGACGCTACTGAAATATCATCGAGATCTTTTGGGTTAAGAAAGCGAATCTTAAGAAAATATTCCTTGTCTTTCTTATGCTTCTTAAGGGAAATTATTAACTCCTCAACATTGTTTTTAATTGTGTTGTAAGTTGTAACAAGCTCATTATTTAAATCAGACAAAAAGGCCTTTTCGGGAAGAAGATCAAAAAATACCGCTCCCCCGCCAACAAACGGCTCAAAGTATCTTCCCTTAATAGGATCGAAGCCGTCAGGCGGATAAAGATCCATTTCCTTGAATTGCTCGAGTAATTGGCGCTTTCCACCAACCCATTTTACAAAGGGTTTTGGCTTGTCGTTAATAATCCTTGCGACATCGTTTATAAGATCATTCTTATTCGCCTGCTCAAAAACATTCCTAGCGTAGATAGGATTAATGTTAAAAGTCTTCTGTATCTCTAAAATGGCTTGCTTTGAGCTCATTCTCTTTCTCGAGTTCTTGTTCCTTTAATAATACTATTTAGATGCTCATATTAAAACAGCCCGATGGGCTGTTTTTTTCTGGCGGAGAGGGAGGGAGTCGAACCCTCGATGCCTTTCGGCATACCCGCTTTCCAAGCGAGCGCAATAGGCCACTATGCGACCTCTCCTTATGTGGGAACCTGTATTTTATATCAGAAATAGAAGGGGCTGACAATCGGAAATAACGGCTTTACCTCGCCATCTCCATGAGCGCCTTCACCCTCTCCTCTATCGGAGGATGGGTGAAGGC
>Ga0265297_10003735_pt1 | contig 26779 bp, 20 predicted proteins | sample Munlanlwell13791_FD_192502 | JGI IMG/M metagenome (GOLD analysis project Ga0265297, IMG submission 192502) | Leachate microbial communities from a municipal landfill in Southern Ontario, Canada - Leachate well 137-91 | ecosystem: Engineered > Solid waste > Landfill > Unclassified | place...
CGATACGCGACCCACATAACCTAAAATATGGCTAAAAGCAAGTGGTGAAGTATATTGGCGTAAGTTTTGCCTGATAACTTGAACTGCTGAATAACCAGCAAAATAGCTTTCCCATCTAATAGCCTCTTCGCGACTTAAATTGCTTTGTAAAATAATACTCTCTAAAGGGTCATCTTCTTCTAAATTTTCTTTATTAATAGCCGCTGCAATTTCTGGTTTTTCTTCAATTTTTTTTAATATCTTTTCTCTTTCTATTTTATCAACAGGTAAATACGCAGGGAAAAACACTAAATCAAATACTTCTTGATTGTAAACCAAAACCCTATTATGATTATCAAAAATCAAACCTCGATCAGCAATAATAGGAATGGATTTTAAAGCATTTTTTTGGGCAATTTGTTGATATTCATCGCCTTTCGCAAAATTTAAATAACCAACCAAGCCTAACGCAAAAATTAAAAGAAAAATCCCAAACAAAAAAATCGAATTTAACCCCCATTTCCCAATAGAAACCTCCAAACGACTAAGTTCTTCTTCTTTTAATTTTGAAACCGCTTCTTTATTAAATAAAATTTCTTCTACTTCCAAAAAATCACTTTCTCTTTTTACTTTTTTATTCTTCTTAAAATTTAATTTCATTATTTTTTAAATAAATGGCTTATTTGCGTAAATCCCTCACCAATTAAAGCAAAAATAAAAGCTCCTCCACCATTAAGTAATATTTCCACAACGTGTCTCAGACTTAAAAAATAATAAAAAAAGTTTGCATGAAAAAGAAAATAACTCAACAGCACGTAAAAAAAATTGAAAAATATTGTTCCAATAGCGCCAAAGAAAAAAATCATCAACATGTTCTTTTTAACCAAATATTTTTTACTCCATAAATGCAGAATTACTATTGTAACCAAAAAACTTATTAGAGAAATAAAATTAAAAATCCCGCCAAAATCATAAATCAGACCTCCTACAACAGCACCTAAAACCACCTTTCCAAAACGAGGATTAAAAATATTAGCTAACAATCCTATAAGAACTAGATTTACTTTTACTCCTCCGATGGGATATTGATTAATAATCGTTATTTGTAAAATGGCCAAAAGGCTTATAAATAACAGAAAAGTAAGAACGTGCAAAATTTGTTTTATCTTTTTCATTATTAATGAACGATAACTAAGACTTGATAAATGCTCGTCCAATCTAAAGCCGGGGTAATTTTGATTTCCTGAAAAATTTTACCTTCGGGTTTATTAATTTCACTTACATCTCCAACGTACAAACCTCGAATAAATTTATTATCCAAACCTGAAGTATAAACCTGTTCATTTAAAGCAATTTCTTCTTTCGTCGGTACCAAATCTAAAAAAGGAGGTAAAAAGCCATTACCGGTGAAAAGGGCTTCAGTTCGGCCTTCACCAACAAAAACCGCGGCTCTAAATTCACTATCCGTAATAGCTCGAACTGTGCTAGAATTTTTTCGCACATCAATAATTTCTCCTATTAAAGTTTTTCCTCCCCAAACAACACTCTGTCCCACCTTAATTCCATCTTCCTCTCCCACATCAATCACAAAAGTCTGAGAGAAATTCAAAGGCGATCGACCAATAACGTTGGCTAAAAGAAAATTAATGTCTTGCGATTGGTGAATTTTTAATGCCTCTCGCAATAATTCATTTTCTGACTTTAAATTATGATAATCAATTAACAAAGACTTTAAAGCTCGGTTTTGAAAAACCAAAACATTATTTTCCTCTTGAATTTCCTTAAAATAAATCAAACCTCTAACCCAATTATCAATATCCTGAACAGCACGTAAAAGAATAGTTCGAGCTCTTGCGGTAAAAGTTTTATCTCCGTTATTACTATCTTCTTCGTTAGTGGCTAAAGCCAATACTGGCCTCATAAAACTTCCCAGAAAGGCAATAATTAACAAAATTACAATAAGATTATTCGTTCTCTTTGTGCTCATAAATAAGGATATTTTTATACTGTTTTAAATTTTCCACGATAATCCCCAATCCTCGCACCGTCGCCGTTAAAGGATCGTCAACGCTTTTTACCGGCATCATGCAATAATTTTCGATCAAACGATCAAGATTGTGTAATAAACTTCCTCCGCCTGACAACCAAATGTTTTTTATGGAAATATCAGCCACTAATTCCGGCGGTGTTTCCTCAATGGTAGACCGAATCGCTTCTACTAAAACCTTCAGAGATTTATCCAAAGCCCTTGCAACTTCTTCACTTGTTAGAGTAACTTCTTTCGGTAAACCAGTAGTTAAATCTCTTCCTCTGACAACTGTTTCTAATTTTTCCATTCCATTAATTTTAGCCGATCCAATTTCCAACTTTACTCGTTCTGCACTCACTTCTCCAATTAATAAACGATACTCGTCCTTGACATATCTTATAATGTCTTCGTTAAATTTTTGACCAGCAATTTTTAAATTTTTATAGCGCACAATACCACCAAGGGAAATAACAACGATATCCGTAGTTCCTCCACCAATATCAACTAAAATATTGCCCGATGGTTCAAAAATAGGAATATGACTACCGATCGCCGCTGCTAAAGTTTGCTCTACCAAATAAACCTCGCCTGCTCCGGCATTTAAGGCTGCATCTTCTACTGCCTTTTTTTCCACCTCAGTAATTCCGCAAGGAATACCAATCACTACCCGCGGCCGATACGGCAAAATTCCTAATTTGGATTTTTGGAATTTACGATAAAAATAACGAAGCATTTCTTCCGACAATTCAAAATCAGAAATTACTCCATTGGTCAATGGCTGAACTGCTACAATATGAGGAGGCGTACGTCCAACCATCGCTTGCGCTTCACGTCCAATAGCTAAAATCTCATTCGTTTTTTGATTGTAAGCCACTACCGACGGCTCATTAATAACAACCCCTTGTTTCTCCAAATAAACAAGGGAATTGGCTGTACCCAAATCAATTCCCAATCCCGGCGACATTTTTGCTAATAATTTTTTAAACATAATTATTGATTAATATTTTTAAAATAGTTTCCGACCGCCGATATTTTTAATAATTCGCTTTCCCCTGAATTTCGACTTTTTATTTCTACTAATTCCCTTTGTAAGTTTTTAGCAGTTATTATTATTTGATAAGGAATTCCGATAGCGTCAGCCTCCGCAATTTTCTCTCCGCTTGTAAACTCAACTCGATCATCATATAAAACCTCGAAACCCTTTCGAGTCAATTGCTGATATAATTTATCTGCTTGCTTTTTTATCTTAGCATCAATTTTCGGATCCGTCTCGTTTATTTTTATTAAATGAATGAGGCATGGAGCTACGGAAACAGGCCATACCAAGCCCTTTTCATCATGATAAACCTCAGCAATTACTCCCATCAATCGGCTTAAGCCAATGCCATAGCAGCCCATTAAAATTGGTTTTTTCTCGCCATCACGATCAACAAAATACGCTCCTGTGTTTTCGCTAAATTTTGTTCCAAGTTTGAAAATATTTCCCAGTTCCACTGTTTTTTCTTCTTTAAGTAAACCGCCACAACGAGGACATTGATCTCTTCCTTCTGCTTCTTTCAATTGCTTGTTCTGAGCAAAATCGCATAATTCACAAAAAACCGTCGTCTCTTCTCCTGCTTCTGTTTTTAACATAAATTCATGAACATTCTCATCAGTAAAATTACCACCGGCTGCTTCAACAATATAAGATTTTAAACCACATTGATTAAAAATATTAATATAAGATTTTTTCATTTCCTCATAGAAAAAATCCAAGTCTTGTCGGGTGGCATGAAAACTATACAAATCTTTCATTATAAATTCTTTAGTTTTTAATAATCCTGATTGTACTTCTTGTTCATCTCGAAATTTCTCTTGAATTTGAAAAATGGCTTTTGGTAAATCTCTATATGTCAAAATGTATTTTTTAGCTAATTCTGCTATTAATTCTTCATGCGTAGGGCCCAAAACATATTCCCTGCCATCACGATCATTGACTTTCATCAGAATATCACCAAAAGATTCCCATCGTCCGCTCTTTATCCATAATTCTTTTGGTAATAGCGCTGAAAGAAAAATTTCCTCACTTCCTATTCTAAACATTTCCGTTCGAATTATTGTTTCTATTTTTTTATAAACCCGCCAGCCCAAAGGCAAATAAACATAAATACCCGGCATTACCTTCTCAACAAATCCTCCTCTTATCAGGAGTTGTGCATTCAAAGCTGTTTCATCTTCAACAGCTCCTCGATTAATTGAAACAAATGCTTTTGATTCTAACATAGTCCTTAATATTGTAATTCTTTTTTTTCTTTTTTCAATTTTTAACCTCAAAATAAGTTTAAAATATCGTGGAAAGTAACGACAATAACAAGACCAATCAAAATAACAAAACCTAAAGAATGAATTAAATTTTCCACTTTTGCGGGCACAGCCTTCCCTCTAATTTTTTCAATTAAAACAAAGAGCGCGCGGCTACCATCAAGCGCCGGAAAAGGAATAAGATTAAAAGCGGCTAAATATATTGACAAAGTCGCTAAAAATTGAATCAAATATCCAATACCCATTTTGACCGTCTGCCCCCCTAAAGCCACTATGCCAACCGGTCCAGCTACTTCGCCCATCATTTGGCCATTAATAATTAAATTTTTCAAAAAAAGAAAAAGCCCTATAAAAACATTAATAAAAATACTAAATCCTCCTTTGATGGCCTCCCAAATACTTTGAAAAAAGGGGTATTTAAGTATTCCTGTTTCGCCAATCGCAATACCCAAAGCCCCTTGATTCTCTTCAAAGTTTTTACGAGGCGTTGCTTTAATTTCAAAAGATTCTTTCCCTCGTTCAACTTTTAAATTAATTTCTTCACCGCCCCATTTTTTCGTAAACGACTGCAATTCCTCAACTGTAGGCAAAGATATTTTTTCATCACCGCGACTCACCTCTAAAATTCGATCGCCTGTTTTGAGCCCAGCCATGGCTGCCGGTGAATCTTTTTGAACTTCTAAAATAGATAGTTTGATATCTTGTAAATAAGGCATATTATCTTCGGTTGCAAGAGCAGGAATGCCAATATTAAAACCAACACCCAAAAGAATAATGCCAACTATCAAATTCATTGCAATGCCTGCTAATAAAACTTTTAATCGAACAGCTGGTTTTTTTGCTGAAAAACTATTTTCTTCATTTTCATAAGAACCATCTTCTCCATAAATTTTTACAAAGCCTCCAAAAGGCAAAGCATTAATCGAATAAATCGTTTCCCCTTTTTTTGTTCCCCAAATACGAGGAGGCAATCCAACTCCAAATTCTTCAACTTTCATTCCGCTTTTTTTGGCTGCTAAAAAATGCCCAAATTCATGAACAATAATTAAAAAAGCTAAACAAAGTATAAAAATAATAGCACTCATATAAAAAGAATGGTTCTTTTTATGAAAAAATTAATTTCTTTTATTCGTAAATCTCCTTTTTTTTGACTTCAACGATTTCCTCTATTTTATGATTAAAATCATCCATTAATTTATCAATCTGCTCCTTGCTACGATATTTATCATCTTCGGAAATTTTCTTTTGTTCAAATAACTCTTTTATTTCTTTCAAAACATCTTCTCTTAAAAGACGTAAACGAATTTTTGTATCTTCTGATTTTTTCTTGATTAATTGGAAAATCTGATCTCGCCTTTCCTGAGATAAGGGCGGAAGAATAACTCGAATTTGCGATCCTTCTACTATTGTAGAAACCCCTAAATTAGCTGCTTGAATAGCTTTCTCACAAGCCGAAACATTTACTTTGTCCCATACTTGAACAATTAAACTATTGGGCAAACTCACTTGAATGGTTGCCAATTGTTTAAGTGGCAGGATAGAACCATAAACAGGACATTCTACTTTAATATTTTCAATAAGAGCCGGCTGAGGTCGATTAGAACGAACACCTAAAATTTCGTTCCGAAATCCTTCAATCACAGATTCGCCTTCTTTTTTTAATTTTTCGATTAATTGATTAATGGGCATAAATAAATGTTTTAACGACTATAATAATTATAATATAATAAAATGTAAATCTCAAATTTTCACTCTATAATTAGCAATAAAGCAGTGGCATAAAATTTAAAAATAAAACAGGGTTTACCGGCGGCGAATTTCTAAAAGAAATTCGCCGCCGCCTTATTAACCATCACTGCTGAGTATGAGATTCTTCACCTACCTAACCGGCAGGCAGGTTTCACTCAGAATGACAAATCAATACATTGTCATCCTGAGGGTTTTAGTCCGAAGGATCCTTCGGCTTTCGCTTCTTACGTCATCCTGAGGGTAACGCCCGAAGGATCCCATGGCTTTTAGCAACAAAAATAAAAAAATTAATTTTTATTAATATTTAATAATAAATCTTCGATTTGCAGGCGAGAATTTAAATTATGATATTTAATACCTTCTAAGGCGTAAAGGGCGTTTTTTAAATCTTTTACATTTGCCTCTCCCTCTCCATTTGTAATTTTTAACTCCTCAAGATTTAAGGAATTCAAGAGGCCATCCCTCATAACAATGACTAAGTTTTCTAAAAAAATTACCGGATCCTCTTCCAAAAAATTTTCTAAATAAACATTGAGCGGCTGAGAAGAATGTAGAAACGTTCTCATTTCCGAAGAAATGCGTTTTTGGTAAAAGGAATTTTTTTCAGGAAATTTAATTATCCGAAAACGCGAACGCAATGTCGGCAATACTCTATTCTCGTCTTTGCTGAGAAAAAAGAAGGCAGTATTCACTGGCGGTTCCTCGGTGATTTTAAGCAAAGAGTTTTGCGCTTCTTCAGAAAGATCTTCCATCATTTTAACTATTACCACTTTTTTTTCATCACTAGATAAAAAAAGCAATCTTTGAATTTCAAAAATGCTTTTTATTGCCGGATCAAAAACCTGATGGCTATTTTTAATAAAATCTTCCAATTGCTCGCTCTCGGAAACAATATAAATATAAGATGCTGAAGTAACTTGTTTGGCTAAACTTAAACTTTTTTGAAAAAGCATCTCCTCATCCATGCTTAAAAAAAGCCAAGCGCCATCAATTATATCTTGCTCAATAATTTTTTTGAAATATTGATCTATTTTCATTTTAACGCTTGCTCATTAGAGCTCTTTTGTAAATATCCAAATGTTCCAAAATAATGCCCGTGCCTTTGGCTACACAATACAAAGCATCTTCGGCTAGAAAAGTATTCACCCCCGTAACTTTCGAAATATATGAATCTAAATCTCGCAACAATGAACTGCCGCCAGCAATCACAATTCCCTTTTCAATAATATCCGCTGCTAACTCTGGTGGAGTATTCAAAAATACAGAACGAATACTTTCGGCAATTTCTTCCAAATGAGGAGCCAGTGCTTCAGCAATTTCATTAGAATTGACGATCACAGAACGTGGCAACCCTGTTGTTAAATCACGTCCTTTTGCTTCGGTTTCAATCTTGTTTTTTTGAGGCAGAGCTGCGCCTGCTTCAATTTTAATTCTTTCTGCTGTTTGATCGCCAATCGCTAAATTATATTTCTTTCGAATATAATTCACTATCGCCTCATCAAATTTATTCCCTGCAATTCTTAAAGAGGCCCACGAAACAATGCCACCCAAAGAAATCACCGCAATTTCACTAGTGCCACCTCCGATATTAACAATCATATGACCTGAAGCGGAATTAATGGGGATTCCCGCCCCCAAAGCAGCCAAGATGGGTTCGCGGACAAGATAAACTTCACGCGCACCCGCCTCCAAAGCTGCGTTAATAACCGCTCGCCTTTCTGTAGAAGTAATACCGGCTGGACCAGAAATAATTAAAGTGGGCTTAAAAAAATTAAAACTACCTAAGGCTTTAGAAATAAAATACTTTAATATAATTTTGGTCGTTTTATAATCAGCAATCACGCCGTCTTTTAATGGCCGATAAGCTCCTATATCATCTGGCGTACGTCCTAACATTTCCTTTGCCTCCTTACCCACCGCTAAGATCTTATTGTCATTGAGATCATAAGCAACAATAGTTGGCTCAAAAATAATTACGCCTTTTTTGGGTACAAAAACCAATGTATTTGTAGTCCCTAAATCAATTCCAATTTTTTTAATAAACATATTATTATGATTCTGCCTCGACTCGTTTTATATTCGCACCAATTTTTTGCAGCCGCTCTTCAATTTTTTCATAACCGCGGTCTACTTCTTCAATGCCTAGAAGCTGACTTTTTCCCCGAGCCGCTAAGGCAGCAATAATCAGCGTGGCTCCTGAACGTAAATCAAAACTTTTGATTTTTGTTCCATAAAGCGGCGTCGGACCTGATACAAGAATACGGTGCGGATCGCAAAGAAAAATTTTTGCTCCCATTTGATTTAACTCATCAACATATTTAAATCTGCCTTCAAATAATGTATCAAAAATTAAACTGTCACCTTTAGCTTGAGTAGCTAAAACCGCGAAAGGAGCTTGAAGATCAGTTGGAAATCCTGGATACGGTAATGTTTGAATTTTGGCTGCTTTCAAAGAACTATCTTTGCCCTCAATTAAAACCTGGCTGTCTTTTATTCTATACGAAACTCCCATTTTTTTCAACTTACGAAAGACCATTTCTAAATAAGCAACAGGTACATTGGTAATAGTAAGATTACTTTTAGTTGTAGCAGCTAAACTAAAAAAAGTCCCCGCTTCAATATAATCAGGCCAAATGGTATGTTCTGCGCCTTTCAATTTTTGCTTGCCTTTAATAATAATGGTATGTGTTCCCAATCCTTCAATCTCAGCGCCCATTGATTTTAAAAATTCGCCTAATTCTTGAACATGCGGTTCAGCAGCTGCTAAATGGATTTCGCTTTTTCCTTCAATCTTCGCCATTAACATCATTAGATTTTCCGTTGCTGTCACGCTAAATTCATTTAAAGAAACAATGGCTGGTTTAAATTGTTTTGGAGCTTTTAAATAATATTTTTCAGATTCTTCTCTTTCTAAAGCTGATTTAACACCCAAATCAGCAAAACCCTCAAAATGCGTATCTAAACTGCGCGCGCCAATATGACAACCGCCGGGTTTTGCAATTTTTAATTCGCCTATCCGCGCTAAAATAGGACCAGCCACTAAAAACGATGCTCTAATTTTTCTTACTAATTTCGTATCAGCATCACTTAAAACATTTTTTGCTTGAATACGAATTGTTCTTTCATCTAACCATTCTATTTCCGCCCCTAAATTCTTTAGAATATCAACCATCACTAAAACGTCAGTAAGCAGCGGAATATTTTTAATCACACAAGGCTCCTCGGTTAAAAGACAGGCTGGTAAAATAGCCAGTGCGCCATTTTTTGTGCCTGATACTTTAATTTCTCCTTTTAATTTTTTACTTCCTTCAATTTCAAAAAAATGACTCATCAATTCTAATTTAAGACAAAATAAAGAAAAAAGCAAATTAAAAAAATAGGTATTTGAAAACGATTTGCGACAGGCGAAAGGGGCAGCGGAAAATTTCAAAGAAATTTTCCGCTGCCCCTTTCGCCTTTCGTCATTTTGTTTTTTAACTTTTTATTGTATAATTTCTTTAATGCAATCTTCCCTAAAAATTCTTTCTCATTCACCAGTCCAAACTCAAAAAATTGCTCAAATTCTTGTAAAAACACTACTGGACCAAAAATCTTCACCACCTCATATTTTTGCTCTACAGGGTAATTTGGGCGCTGGCAAAACCACCTTTATTCAAGGCGTAGGCAAATCTCTAAAAATCAAAGGCAGAATTTTAAGCCCCACATTTTTAATCATTAAATCTTTTTCATTACGAAAAAATCCCCATTTTAAAAATTTTTACCATATTGATTGTTATCGTCTGGAAAAAGCGGAGGAAATTCTTGCTCTTGATTTTAAAAAAATTATTCAGGATCCAAAAAATCTCGTTTTTATTGAGTGGCCAGAACGTATTAAAAAGCTACTTCCAAAAAATACTCTGTGGATCAATTTCAAAGTCGTTGATAAAAATAAGAGAGAAATAACAATTAATTCAAAAGTTGAAAATTCAAAAATAAAATCCCAACCCAAAACTAAAAAACTTAAATAATTTTATTTTTGACTCCATCTTTTGAATTTTAATTTTCTTATGACTCTTATTCTCATCGATTCTCATGCGTTAATCCATCGCTGCTTTCATGCTTTGCCAAATTTAACCACTCCTAAAGGTGAACCTATTGGCGCAGTGTATGGCACTATTCGCATTATTTTAAAAATTATCCGCGAATTTAAACCTGATTATCTCGCGGCATGCTTCGATTTGGCCGAACCTACTTTTAGGCATAAAGAATATAAAGAATATAAAGCCACTCGCCCAAAAACTGATGAAAATCTTATTCCTCAGTTTGATAAAGTAAGAGAGTTTTTTAGTGCCGTTCCTATTAAATATTTCGAAATTCCCGGTTATGAGGCCGATGATCTCATCGGCACGCTTGTCAAAAAATTCTCTAACGAAAAAGATTTAAAAATTATTATTCTCACTGGTGATCTGGACACTCTTCAATTAGTAGACGATGATAAAGTAGTGGTTTACACAATGAAAAAAGGAATTCAAGACACCGTTATTTATAATGAAAAGGAAGTACAGGAACGCTATGGCCTTAGTCCTAAACAGTTAATTGATTTTAAGGCGTTAAAAGGCGATCCTTCTGATAATATTTTGGGCGTCAAAGGAATTGGAGAAAAAACAGCTATTGAATTAATTAAACATTTTGAAACCTTAGAAAACCTTTACCAAAAAATTGAAAATGAAAATTTTCAGAAAACTTCTGAAGCGCGCTTAATTAAACCAAAAACTTTAGCTGCGCTCTTAGATCAAAAAGAGCAAGCATTTTTTAGTAAATACTTAACAACTCTAAATTGCAATGCTCCTTTAGAAGTAAAACTTTCTGATTTAAAATTTAATGGCATTAACAAAGAATCACTCATTCCTCTTTTTAAAAAATGGCGATTTGAAAGTCTTGTAAATCAATTAATGCCCGAAGAGTCCCAAACCAATACGCCAGAGAACGCTTTCTCTCAAGCCTCTATTCAATGGCAAACAGAACAAAAATTAAATCCTCTGCCAACTCAAGCCGAAGCCATTATTAATCTCAATAAGAATGTAGAATTATTAGTAGCCGATCAATTTTTTTCTTTACCTAAAGATCAAAATTCCTTTAATAAAATTAAACAATTTTCTCTCGTGGGTTATGATTTAAAAAATATTGTAAAGCAAATTGATGATTACAATCTCAACTTAAACCATGATATTAAAATTGCTCAATGGCTCATCAATTCTGAATTAAAAGATTACTCCCTTCAAAGAATTTGGCAAATCATTTTCAAAACCCCTCTTCCCAACGATAATATTTTAACAATCCTGAAAAAAATCAAAACAGCGCAGGTAAATAAAATCAAAGAGCTTGCTTTAACAAATGTCTTCCAACAAATTGAAATGCCCCTCGTTAATGTTTTGGCGCAAATGGAGCATTTCGGCATTAAAATTAATCCGGATCATTTTTATCGCTTAACCGATGAATTAAATCACGAATTACAAAAATTAGAAAAAGAGATTTTTGAGCTAACGAATTCGGAGTTTAATATTAATTCCCCCAAACAACTTTCTCAAGTAATTTTCCAAAAACTTAATTTGAACAACAAACATCTTTCTAAAACTGCCACTGGGCTTTTATCTACTCGTGAAAATGAACTCATCAAAATTAAAGATCTCCATCCGGCTATCGCTAAAATTCTTCAATATCGCGAATTAATGAAACTCAAAAGCACTTATTTAGAACCGTTGCCATCTTTAATGGATGAAAATTGCCGTATTCATACCACTTATAATCAAACAGGTACAGCAACTGGTCGCCTCTCTTCAGAAAATCCCAATCTTCAAAATATTCCGATAGAAGGAGAATTGGCAAAAAAAATTAGACAAGGTTTCGTTGCTGAAAAAGGCTACCAATTTGTTGGTTTTGACTATTCTCAAATTGAATTACGTATTGCAGCTTCTTTGGCCGATGATCCCAAAATGAAAGAGGCTTTTCTTAATGACCAAGATATCCATGCTCTAACAGCGGCAGAAATAAATAACACCACCCTTGATCAAGTTACGCCTGCAATGCGCCGCCAAGCCAAAACATTAAATTTTGGCATTCTTTATGGGATGGGCGCTAAAGCATTTAGCGAAACTGCTCAAATACCAAAAGATCAAGCTAAAAAATTCATTGAAGAATATTATCATGATTTTGCCAATATTAAAGACTGGAGAGAAAAAACTTTGGCCGAAGCACGACAAACTGGCTGCGTTAAAACTTTAAGCGGCCGCATTCGCTGGGTTTGGGATTTGATCTCTGGCAATCAAAAATACCGCAGCCTTGCCGAACGCGCTGCTATCAACTTCCCTATTCAAGGATTAGCCGCCGACATCATTAAAAAAGCAATGATCAAAATTAATGACTTTCTTCAAAAAGAAAATGCAATTGACGATATCCGTCTCATTTTGCAAATTCATGATGAGCTAATTTTTGAAGTCAAAGAAAACAAAGTTGAATGGACAATAAACAATCTCCTTCCTTTAATGGAGCAAAATGAATTTCTTTCCGTGCCGTTAAAAGCTCAGTATCACACAGGAGAAACTCTAGCGGATTTAAAATAAAATTTCATCAATGAACTGGCGGTAAAATCTTTTTAATAAAAATTGCTGCTACTACACTTAATATTAAACCCAATCCAATAGCAACAATGATTATCTTATCTGACGCGTTTGATATCGAACTCGTTACTGTCTGCTGCTTTAAAGAAGAGTCGGCATCAACAGTTGAAGGCGCATTATTTTCAGCAACATCCGATTCATCCATCTGTTGAATTGCTAATTCCGTATTTTGCGATGATTCGCTTGAAAATTGATTCTGCTTATTAGGAGTAAGAATTGAAGTCCATCGCCAGTCATTTTGACCGGCTCGCGCAAAAGACATACCCTCGTTGGCTTTGCCCGAATAAGAAATTTTAAAAGCTAATTCTCCTCGAGGTGAATATAAACTCAAAGTTTCACTATTGTTATTTAAAGTAATTTTCGTTTTGGAATAAGGAAGGGTTAAATAACCCTGACTCATTATTTCTTCATCTTTAAAAGTATATTTCTGCCCGCTCGCATCTTCAATCCACCAATCTGTAAGCGCTACTTTAACATCGCTGTTATTATATAATTCAATCCACTCATTGTCTGTATCAGAACCGGTTGGATTAGGTAAAAATTCATTAATAATAATGCTTACTTTTATCACTGGCGAAGAAGCAATGGACGTCGTTCGCAACAAATTATCTTCACTTTCAATAATCGTATCTTCTAAAATCGTTTCGGGGGAAGCACTAGGAGAAACAGTTGCCATCATTAGCGTAGGCGTATTCATCGCTGTCAACGAAGGAGTCGGCATAAAAGAGGATTTATTGCAATCAAAGTTATTAGCTTGGCCGGGCGAACCTCCTAATTGATTAGATTCACAAAATTGCATCGAAAAATCACCCGTACGCTCCAACGAATAACCATTGCCGTTGCCACCCATTTCCTTCTGATAGTTTATTTTTTCAATACTATTGCCGCTTTGATCAATAAGTTGCACGGTTTCCTCAGTATTATTCAAACTCATCACCGTATCAATCACGATCCCACCAAAACCCGGATGATCAGCTAAAAAAACATCTGCTTTGTCAGCTAAAACAGCATAACCACCAGGCGCAATAATTAAACTGCCCTGCCCGCCATTTTGAGGAGGTTCATTTAATAAATGATTGCTCCCGTCATAAAAACGCCAATCTTTCAAATCAACTGCTTGATCTGAAATATTTTTAATTTCTACCCACTCATGATCTGTGTCTGTTCCTTGTAAATCATACATTATTTCATTAATAATCACCGACCCCACAGCCAGCGCTTGAACCAAAGGAAAAAACAACAAGACGCTCAAGGCAACTATAAGAAAAGAAAAATAATGTTTAAACATATAAAACTTTGATTGGTTGTTTTGAGAAATGAATTTGCGGCCGGCGGAAAATTTTCTTCGAAAATTTTCCGCCGCCATCTTTAATTAAAAGAATTTACTCGTCCCCGGCGGACTTTTGAATTTTATTATAATCAATCTATCAATTTCTTTTGTTCGCCTTTCTGTGCTAAATGATAAAGATTTAAATGTTTATATCCGGCATCGCTCACCATTCGGCCACGTGTTGTACGCTCTAAAAGACCCAATCGCATTAAATATGGTTCATAAATTTCTTCAATCGTATCTTCTTCTTCATTGGTCGCGGCAGCTAAAGCTTTAATGCCCACTGGCCCTCCATTAAATCGATCAACAATTACCTCTAAAATCTTTCGATCTGTTGCTTCTAATCCCCACTCATCAATATCAAATAACTCTAAAATTTTGCGGCTAATTGCAGCATCAATCTCGCTCTTACCTTCGATTGTCGCCAAATCGCGACTTCGTTTGAGCAAACGATTGGCAACTCGCGGAGTGGCCCGACTAGCTCGAGCTAAAATTTCCATTGCCTCTTCCGAAATATTAACACCCAGCAACCTAGCATTGTTTTGCAAAATTTTTTTTATATCTTCTAAATCATAAAAATCCAATTTGAAAATAGCTCCAAAACGAGAACGTAAGGGGCTGGAGAGTAAACCAATTCTTGTTGTGGCACCAACTAAAGTAAAAGGCGGCAGATCTAATTGAACGGCACGAGTAGAAGAACGTTTGCCCAAAACTAAATTCAAAACCCGCGATTCCATAGCAGAATATAAAATTTCTTCAATCATTTTATTTAAACGATGGATTTCATCAATAAATAATATATCTCCTTCTTCTAAATTAGCGAGAAGTGATGCTAGATCTGCTGCTTTTTCAATTGCTGGACCAGATGTAATTTTCAAATTGGCATGAATCTCTTCTGCAATTAAATAAGCTAGTGTTGTTTTTCCCAACCCTGCTCCGCCATAAAAAAGCAGGTGGTCTACCACCTCTTCTCTTTTTTGCGCCGCTCCCAACATAATTCTTAAATTTTTTTTCACTTTTTCTTGACCGATAAAATCTTCCCATCGTTTTGGTCGCAGGGCATTATCAAGTAGTGGATCCGATTTGAAAATATTCTTAGACATGGTAATACTTTTATTATATTAATCAAAATCTTAAAAGTCAAAGTGTAAACATTAGTTGATCTTCAACTCTAATAATAAATATAACGCTTGGAAAATATTAAAGCAGTAATTTGCCTTATTGAAGAATCTAAAATTTATAATTTTGGGGGGCTAAACTTATCCCCAACTCCCCTCTTGACATTAAAATAACTAAACACTATAATACATTTTACTTCTTTAATTTTTAGTTATTTAACCATTTTTACGATATTCGTCAAACTATTGACTTTTATCTTTAGGTGTGCTATAATATAAACATAAGACTATCGCTCTCTTAAAAATAATTAACCGAAACAGCCTTTTCAACCTGGGGGCAATTGGCGTTATTTTAACCCAATTAAAGCCTATAGGGAATTTATTTAAGGGTAACCTGGTTCCGACTGGGTTATCATACTCGCCTGTCAGCGGGTAGGCCTTAAAAAATTCTTGAGCTCGCATCTTTTTTGCGAGATTAAATTGCCTCCGGGTTGAAGGGGCTGTTTTTTATTAAAACAAAACTTAAAAAACACAGAAACAGCTGACACGAGATGATTTGGACTTCATTTTTTTGACAACAAGACAAATCTGCTTTTTCTAAGTAGAAGCAAAAATATTGCATCACTTCAAATTTTAAAAACTACTTCTTTCATTCCGAATGACAAAAATAAAACTTGAATTTCAAAACCAATGCACTATTTTAATTTTTTTAAAAAAATAAAAGAATTGATACTAAATTAGCATTTTCATTGTTTATTATTTCATGAATTAATTCATGAAATAATTTTGATGACGGATGAAAAAGCGGCGGAAATTTTCTTAAAGAAAATTTCCGCCGCTTTTTCAATTATACATTACACAATTTGAATTTTATAACAACTTTCCCAACACATTTTCTGCCTCAGATAAGCTGGTAATTCCATCTAAAATCTTCAAAATAGCATCATCTTCCATCGTAGTCATCCCCTTTTTAATTGCCAAATCCTTAATTTCATTCGCCGTCGGCATACGATCGCCTTGATTAATTAAATCCTGGATTTCTCTATCAACCACTAATAATTCCGCAATCGCTATTCGTCCTTTATAGCCCGTACCATTACAAAGTTCGCAACCTTTCGATTTGTAAAAAGTAATTTGTTTGCCGAGTGTTGGTTTCTTAACTCGATCCGGAAGCCGTTCTATTACTTTACGAATTTTTTCAGCTTGCTCTGCTGTAGCCTCTACCTTTTCCCGACAATGAACACAAAGTTTTCTCACCAATCGTTGAGCAATGGCTAAATTTAAAGCTGGCGCCAAAATCGCTGGCTGCACCTTCATATCTAAAAGCCGCGGGATAGTACCGCACGCATCATTTGTATGAAGCGTTGATAATACAAGATGACCTGTTAATGCGGCATGCATTGCAATTTCCGCTGTTTCATTATCACGAATTTCTCCCACCAAAATTACATCCGGATCTTGTCTCAGAATAGAACGCAAACCATTAGCAAAAGTATAATCTCTCGTGGGATTAACTTGTGTTTGAGTAATTCCTTCTAAATGATATTCTATTGGATCTTCAATGGTGATAATTTTAATGCCTGGTTGATAAATGCGTCTCAAAAATGCATATAAGGTAGTGGTTTTACCTGAACCAGTTGGTCCAGTGTTCAAAATCAACCCATTAGGCCGAGCAACTTGCTCTTCAATAATAACTAAGTCGTCTTCGCGAAACCCTAATTCTTTTAAATCTAATTGGATTCTCCGCGGATCAAGCAAGCGCATGACCACAGTTTCACCATACGCACTCGGAATAATTGAAACACGCACTTCAATTTCTAAATCTTTTGTTTTAATTGTAAAACGTCCATCTTGAGGTGCGGTATGAATATTAATCTTCATCCCGCCCAGCAATTTAATTCTTGATAAAATTGAGCGATAATAATGTTCATTCAAATCAACGATATCTTGCAAAACGCCATCTAAGCGATATCTTAACCTCACGCCGCTTTCTTCTGGCTCAATATGAACATCAGAAGCGTCCATTGTCAAAGCGCCTGCAATAATAATTTCAAAGATTTGGGAAATATAAGGACTATCAAACTTATCAATTTTTTCTTTCAAAATGGCAATATTTTTTATCTCGCTCGATAGTTCCGCCAATCGATTAGCATCAATTTCCAAACCACCGGTAATTTCTTTTTTCCGACCGGTAATAAACTTATATCCTTTCCACAAAGTCTCCAACGATTTAGAAGAAACCACAAATATCTCCACTTCATATCCTCGTTGCTTTAAACTATCAATCACGTTTTTTGTTGCGTCAAGCGCTGGATTCTTACACGCTAAAAATACCTTTTTTTGTTGAACATTAAATGGCGCGCATAAAGCTGCTCGCGCCTCTTCCTCGTTAATTAATTGAAGGGCCTGAGTCTGAGAAGCAAATTTTGTCAGATTGGCATATTGAAATTTAAGACTTTTAGCCAACCTTTCAGCTTCTCGCTCTTCGGCCGCTTCTCTCGTCCCTTCTAATATATGGCTCAGTTTTTTTACTTCATCTTGATCCGCCATTTTAGTTGGGTTTTTATTATTTAAACTATCTCTTTTAATGTATCAAAATAATTACCAAAAAGCAAATAAAAAAATCGAGGTTTTATACATTAAATTTTTCATTTTTGTTGTTCTCATAAAGATAGCCAGAAAAGATCTCTTCTAACTGCGTCAATCATTCAGATAATTTTTTACCCGTATTTTAAACAATGAAAGTGGCGGCGGAAAATTTCAAAGAAATTTTCCGCCGCCACTTTCCTTTCCATCATTTTGTTTACTCGCTTGCCTCACAACTTCCTCAATTCTTTAAACCTTTTGATACACTAAGTCAATTTTCTGAATTAAATCCGGCCGCATACCCCACACCGTACCGCTCTTCTTATTTGTTAATAAATAATGATCAAACTCAAACTCTTGAATAAAAGTATTAATTTGATCTCGATCGTCTATCTCGGAAAAATAAATTATTTTCCCCTCTGCTACAATCAAATGCTGACTATCGGCATACCATTCCAAATCAGCGCTTGAAGAAACATTAGCTCTAATCAAAACTTCATCCCCCTTCTTTCTTATTACATCGCCCGCAATATCGCTTAAGAATCTCATTCGTACATCTCCCGTCTTGGTTAAATAAACAACTTTTTTACTATCAGGTGCAAAAACAAATTTTACAACATCATTTATTTTTTCCATTGATTGGCCGGCTCTAAAAAAATACCACTCATTATTATCTAATAAAAGAGCAAAGCATTGACTATTAGGCGCAATTTCCATTCTCGTCACGCTAAATTTATCCGGTAATTCAATAATACCCAAAGGAGTAGAAAAGCCAAGAATCAAATTATAGCTAAATATTGCTCCGCTTTGCTCAAGCCAAAAAAGCACATAGTCTTTAGATTGAAAATCAACTATATCACTAATAATTTTTTTTGTTTCATTCTTGGTAAAATCAACAACCATCAAATCCTTACCGCTTAAAACAATGTATTTGCCCTCAATGTTTGGATAGAACTCAATTTTCTGAATCGGATTTTTCAGTTTAAATGTCGTTGTAATTTGTTGTGATAAACTCTGGATTCTCTCTGGCTCAATCCTCTGCCATAAATAAAAGATTTGGATATTATTTTTGGTTAGATCAAAAATCACTTCATTAGCTTCATCGTCGTTGATTTTTAAACGGGGAATTAAATTGAGTGTTTCGTTTTTTGCTAATTTCTGTCTATAAATTTCCACACTGGAACCATCAATAAAATTGTAAATTTTTAAAACAGCATTAGTACTTGTGCTAACTTCTTTTGTTTGAATAATAATTTCTTTTCCATTGGCCAAAGGCAAAAAATCAATAATTTCCTCTTGAAATTTTGTTTTGGTATTAGTGGCATTATCTACGGTTATTTTATAAATATCAGTTACCAGTGGAGTTTTAGGCAAAAGCACAATGGAAGAAAAGCTCGTTACTTGCTGCGATTTGATATCCACTTTCTTTTCCCACTCAAAATAATTATCTTTTTTAATTTCTAGCTGATATGTATCAGGCAATAAATTAGGCAAAAAAATGCCACTGCTTAATAATCCCGGCGTGGCTTTGGAAAGAAATTTCCCATCTAAATAAATTTGTGGCTTAACGGTATTAACCCTCAAATATAGTCCTCCTGTTAAAACAGGCTGAAATTTTTCTTTGTCCCAACGATAACCAAAAGAATAAAGAACTAAAAGTAGAGCCGCCAAAACAAAAATGCAACTAGCCAAAATAAAAATTCGCCGTCTAATATTTTTATGCATAATCCAATTATAGCACTTCTTTCGTTGAAAATCTAATAGAGGTTATTTTCCAAATTTGAAAGCTGTCGCTTAATCAAGATGGCTTTTTATTAAGTTGCTTTTTGTCTTAGATTCCCGTTTTTTGTTTTTTTATATCTTATCTATAATTTATTTTCTTCTCTTTTTATCTTTGTCTCATTTTTTCATCTTGTTCATAGCCCTTTTCTTCTTTTTTCATTGTTACCCAAATAGCAAATTAAATCCTTATAGTAAATCCGATGTCACTCAAGTTGAGTTGTTTACTCTCGCTTCCTTCTGTTTTCTCTGCCGAGGCCGAGGCTCGCTGTTATGCTATAGCATAACAGCGAGCCTCGGCAGAACCAACATGGTTCTTCTCCCGCCAGACTAAGCGACCAACAACCCCAAAACAACCTACCAAATAAGCATAAACAAATAATAATTAAATAATTTTACTGTTTTTTGATAAATTACGGTAGTGGTTGGTGTTATGCTATAGCATAACACAAACTAAAATTATTTAGTTCTTAGTTTTACTACCGTGCTGTATTAATTAGCAAATTACAAATTAACAGTCAAATATAGCAAATTATAAATCAAACAAATTTAGTTGGAGATGGGGCTGTTATGCTAAAGCATAACAGCCCCATAAAATTCTTTTTACCATCATTATCTCTACAAATCACAAACTCTCTAAATAGCAAGCTCTATAATTATACAAGCCTAACTTTACCAAATTTCGTTCGTCGATATCGCCTCCCTACTTCTGGTCTGGCTATTTTTATTTTTCGAGTATTTAACAATTGCTCTTTTTCTTTTTGCTTTATTTTTCTGACACGCGAAAAATAGCTGTAATAGATTCCCTCATCGTTCATAATTTTTTTAATATTGTGGATTGTTTGCAAAGAAAGATTTAATTCTACTCCGATCATTCGATAGCTTTTACCCGCTTGTAATTCCTTAATAACTGCTAATCTTTTAATAATTTTTCTACGTTCAGCTGGAGTCAGTAAAAAATTAAACACTTCTGGCTGATTAGAAATTTTTTCCCAGCAGGCATTCTCCCATTCTTGATTAGAAGAAAAATCGGACGGGGAAGGGATTAGAGAAATTATTTTATTGGTGGATAATTTTTTATTCATATTTTCCTTTATAACGCAAATTTTTGTTATGCTATAGCATAACATCTTTTAAATCTAAATGCTATGTTCTCGTGCATAAAATAGCACGATAGAAGATTAATTATTTGTTCTCTTGAATAAAGTTGGCTGCATTTCATCTTTGACATAATGGCTTTTAACATAATAAAAGAATAATTATTTCTTCATTTCTTCCTTTTAAATAAAATTTATTACTTCTCCTTTCCAACGAGCTAAACAATAATCGCTGTTATGCTATAGCATAACAGCGATTATTTAAAGGAATTTTTTCCGTGTTATGCTATAGCATAATAAGAAAAATCAGATGTTTAGGCAGAGGTTAATCTATTTTTACTTTGTTTTTTGGCACGATACATTGACTTATCAACCCCCTCAATCTCCTTCTCCAATTCCAGTCCTTCAATGGGAAAAACTTTCGCCCCAAAACTAGCTGTAATAGAAATCGGCTGCTTTCGAATAATAATCGGCTCATTAGTAATTTTGCTCTTTAACCTTTCCACAATAATATCCAATGTCTTTTTATCCACATCCCAAATCGCGACAACGAATTCGTCTCCTCCCCACCGCCCGACAATATCAAATCGACGCAATGAACCTTCTAAACGTTTTGCTATTTCCTTCAAAACTTCATCTCCAACTTTATGGCCAAAACGATCGTTGATGTGCTTAAAATTATCTAAATCAATAAATACTAATCCAACTCTTCCAAAAGAAGCAAGAGAAAAAGAAAAACGCTGACCTAATCGCTGATTCATTTTAATCAACCGATCTGTTTCCTCTAAAAATCCACGGCGATTATAAAGCCCGGTTAAGGGATCTTTCAAAGCTAATTTTTTATACAAAGATAATTCTTTTTTTAGTTTTTCTATTTCCGATGATTTCCTTTGGTTTCGTTTTTGCCTTTTCATAATTTCTAATCTATGAATTACGAATGGATAAAATAAATTGCAAGTCTCAAAATTTTTTCCATTGTTATCCTATTTTTTACTATCATCCTATTTTTTACTGTCATCCTGAGGGCAACGCCCGAATGATCTCATGGATTTTAGCACTAATCAGCAATCGCTGCTGTGGATGGGATTCTTCACTTGCCTGCCGGTTAGGCAGGCTTCGTTCAGAATGACGTTTTGTTTTGTCATCCTGAACGGAGCCTGCCCCCCCTGCCTACCCTGCCTACCGACAGGCAGGCGGCAGGCAGGCGAACAGGCGGGTGAAGGATCTCTCGGCTTTTAGCACTCCGTGGGATTCTTCGTTTCACTCAGAATGACAAAATAAAATACTCAGAATGACAAGAATAAGCCGCTCAGAATGACAAAAAATGCTTAAAATGACACTGGGAAATTTTTCTTTATTCTTCACTACTCTTTGGCACTACAATAATATACCCCACAGCCGTTGAATTTAAACCTCCACACTTCTCGCAATAAAAAGTATATTTCCCTGGATTAAGCATCTGACCCTCTAGTGTTTTTGTCTCTCCTTTTTTAATTAAAGGGAAAGCCATATTCATATCAGGTATTACAATATCAGCATCTTTATCCACAGCAGTAATGGCTATTTTTAATAAATCGCCTTCATAACAAGAAAATATGTTAGGGGTAAAAACGCCATTCTCGATTTTAGTTTCATAATATCGCAGTTTACCAGTAGAATAATCCGAGACGCTAAGCGGTACTGCCACCCCTGCGGGCGCTGTTTCGCCTACCTCATACACTTTCGCATCTTTAGGCACTTCACCCTTAGTTGGACTGGTGTTTCCAATTCCCGGCGTCGCCGTTGGCGCCAATGTGGTTTGACTTCCTGGTTTGTAAAAAACAACCACCAAAATAATAATAATTACTACCACTACTCCTAATATAATTAACCATGTGTCTTTTTTCATATTGTTGTTATTTAATACTTTTTAAAATTTTATATATTTTTACGACCTTTTTGTTTAACCAAAGCATTTGTAATCATTATAACTTATTTCTAACTTCCTTTCAAATTTTTTAAACTAAAACATATTGGCATTCCGTCTCATTGTCATCCTATTTTTTGCTGTCGTCCTCAGGGTAACGCCAGAATGATTCCTCGGCTTTCAGCAATAATCAGCCATCAATTGCATTGCATGGGATTCTTCCCTGCCTGCCGGTTAGGCAGGCCTGCCTGCCGGTTAGGCAGGCTTCGTTCAGAATGACAAAAAATAGAACGCTCAGAATGACACCCCTTTATTACAACTGCCCCCACAATGCAACATTTTATACTCTATTTAGTAAAAAATTGCGCATTGTGGGGGCAGATTTGTTTTTTTACGCTTTTCGCTGTTTGCTTTACGCTTTTACACTTTCTACTTTCCAGCTTGATTCTTGTAGAAACTTACAATTGGTGAATCATCGGCGAGTTGTTGAATAAATACAATATTATTCTTTAAGATTGTCATTTCGGAAACTGGTTTGAAAAATTCATCTTTCATCAAAGCAAAATTGACTTGAGGTTGATCACCTTCGTTTTGCCCTGGCTGAACATTGATATATCCCGGATCTTTCAAAACCAGATAATCTTCTGTTTGTTTAACAATTTGGCCATAATAACTTGCGCTACCTGCGCCTGTTTGAACATAAACAATGTAATATTTATCAACCGTAGTGCTTGTGCCAAATAAGTTTTTAGTACTACCTCCTTTGGTAACAACCAAAACAATACCTGCGACGATAACAATAAGAGCTAATACCAGAATTATAATTAAAATAACTTTTGCTGTTTTATTCATAACTTTTAATTATTTTTTAATTTTTCTTTTGAGGTTTCATTTGTCCCCCAAATCGACCATTATTTTAACTGATAATTTAATTATATCTCCTAAAATTAAAAATGCAAACAATTATAAAAGCAAAATGGTGGAAGATGACACTGCGGCGGAAAATTTTCGGAGAAAATTTTCCGCCGCAGTGTCATCCTATTTTTTACTGTCATCCTGAGGACTTTAGTCCGAAGGATCTCATAGCTTTCAGCAATATATTTTTAACATCATTCTCATTAAAATTACTAATAATAAAAATGCAAAACAATTTATAACATTCTCACATTCTTAAGAATGTGAGAATGTAGTGCGCGGCGGCGAAGGCCTTTGGCCTTCGCCGCCAACATTTCGTCACCAGACTATTTTATCAGCTCATGATTTAGCTCATGAATTAATTCATGAGCTAAATAATAAGGCGGCGGAAAATTTCAAAGAAATTTTCCGCCGCCTTCTTCATTCCCAATTCCCAAAACAAATCAACTTTTTTATTTACACCATCTCTAACTCTTTATCAAATCACCATTAAACATTAGCTGCCGCTATTATTTATAACCTAATACAATTGATTCCACAATAAACTGATTGATCTCCGCATGCACTGAGAGTAGCTTGTAATAACCATTGGTTATTACCATCCAGTGCAACAGCGCATTTGGCTTGCTCAGTAGCTGTATCTGTTTCTCTAGGATCAGTAAACCCTAAAGCACAAAACCATTCTGGATAATATTTGCCTGTAGGCAGGGAGGATGTTCCGTTTCCTCCAGAACTACAAAGACGAGAATTTGAACCTGTATATTTATCAGCAAATTTACCTTGAATAATGCCATTAACATCTAAAGCAGTAGTTGTTGCTGGATTAGTTGTTCCAATCCCCACTCTTCCTCCTGTAAATACCGCTACAGGATCACTAATATAAATCCACGAACAGCCGGATTGCGCATTACATCCTGTTTGATTACTAATGCTAGAGCATTGCGTGGCTGTGCCTGTACAACTTGATTCAGAATAATGCCCACTACAACTATCTCCCGACCAAACACAACCACTATATTCATAACATTCGGCTTGCGGGAGATCTCTACAATCGAAAACGGAGGTCGTCCAAGAACAACCAGATTGAGCTGTACAAGCGCTTTCGTCTACAAAGGAATAACAACTGCGAGCAGTGCCATTACAAACATAAGTGCCACTGTTAATATTAACATGAAGTTTTGCCTGCGGTGATGTTGTCCCAATCCCCACTTCTGAATCATCACTGTATAAATTAGATGTAGCTGCCCAATTCGTGCCATTAAAATAAATGGTCTGACCAGTAGTGGCAGAAGGTAATCCCGGCAAAGACGGCTGCCAAGTGGCATTACCTGAAGCATCTGCTGTTAAAACATAGCCTTCTATAGCACCCGCAGCTAATTGAAAACTTCCGGTTTTAATCTTTCCTACTACTTCTAACGCAGTAGTTGGCGTACTAGTACCAACGCCTAATTTAGATGGGAAGGAATAAATACCACCTCCGCTACCAGATCCAAATTGCCCTTGGGAAATTTGACTTGCCGGAATTGTACCAGCAAAGGTACCATAAACACTGCCTGAAGCCTGAATATCGCCTATCACATCCAAGGTTTTAGCTGGAGAAGTAGTGCCTATACCAATTTTTCCTCCTGTATTAAACCAGGAATTGGCGCCGGAATTTCCACTAATCGATATTCTCGTTGTTGCATCTCCACTCGTACCTGAAATTTCTACTTCACCTGCACCGCCTTGGCTGCCAATACGTAATATACCGCCACCCATCTTTAAATCACTACTACCAAACCAAATGCCATTGGTAAATTGATTACTTTGATTAATCCGCAAAAATGCATCTCCGGTTTCTGCTACAGCTTTGGCATTGCCATAAATCGCTGTTTGAAAACCAACTGTGCCTGCTACATCCAATTTATACCCCGGACTCGTTGTTCCAATGCCGACGTTGCCGGAGGTTGTATAAACATTACCAGTGCCAGTCCAAGAATCATCAGTGGTATCTTTGGCAGCAGTGTAGGTGGTAGAAATTGAACTAGCATTCCAAGTACCAGCAGTTAAGGTGCCAACGCCTGTAATACCGGTGTAAGAACCAGAGAGACGAGCAGTAGGAACAGTGCCACTCTTCAAAGCCGCGGCATCAACTGAACTAGTGGAAGCAACAGTTAACGTGTCAGATATATAGGCATCAGCAATAGCCGTAGCATTCCAAGTGCCAGCTGTTAAGGTGCCCACACCAGTGATACTAGTGTAGGAACCAGAGATTCTTGCTGATGGCACGGTTCCTGAACCAAGATTGGAGGCATTAAGAGAGGTTAAAGCTGAGCCATCATTGCTCCAACTTGGCGCTGCCGCGCCGGTTGATTTAAGAAAACCAGCTGAGCCAGCTAATCTGGTTGGAGTGCCGCTGGTACCGCCATAGATAATATCACCAACAGTGGTCATTGGATTAGTCATTTTAGCATTCCAAGTAGTGGCTGAAGCAATATAGGCATCAGCAATAGGAGTAGCATTCCAGGTGCCAGCTGTTAAAGTGCCAACGCCTGTAATATTTGTGAAAGAACCTGAAGCAAGGTCAGCGTTAATTATTGTTCCGTCAGTTATTGTTCCACCAGAACCTCCACTTACTGCATTCAATGTTGCAAGAGAACCCAACCCAAGGGATGTCCTTCCTGTGGCCGCATTAAGATTTGTAGAACCTCCATCCCACTGCCTTCTCTCGTTATAGGCAGTATCCCAGTTAGGGCCTTTAGCGCTGATGTCATAGCCATCCACTGTACCAGAGACTGCAATGTTGCCTACAACATCCAGCTTCTGAGCAGGTCCCGTCGTCCCGATGCCGACGTTGCCGGCAGTATCTATTCTCATTCGCTCCAGTAGACCAGAACTTCCGTTCCAGATATGAAAAGATAAGTAGCCATCAGCATTCCCACTGCTAGAATTAGCTTTCCTTCCTGTTATTGCGGCATAAAGTATTTTAGTTAGATTGCCATCCATATACATTCCTCCAAATCCAATTGTTCCGCCTTTATCTGCGGCCTGTGCATCGCTGGAAATCAAGGCTAAGTTGGCCTGAGTATCTCCAGCTATATTTCCAGTTATAGTTCTATTTGCTTCATAGATTTCAAATTTTGTCCCCGGTGCCGTCGTCCCGATGCCGACATTTCCCGGAAAAGAATAATCACCACCACCAGTATCAGCACCAAATTGACCCTGAGCTACTTTCGTCGCAGCAATCGTACCAGCATATGTGCCATAAACACTGCCCGAAGCTTTAATATCACCAACCACATCTAATTTATATCCCGGACTCGTCGTCCCGATGCCGACATTAGTTCCGTTATCA
>Ga0265297_10003736_pt1 | contig 26774 bp, 45 predicted proteins | sample Munlanlwell13791_FD_192502 | JGI IMG/M metagenome (GOLD analysis project Ga0265297, IMG submission 192502) | Leachate microbial communities from a municipal landfill in Southern Ontario, Canada - Leachate well 137-91 | ecosystem: Engineered > Solid waste > Landfill > Unclassified | place...
AGATACAACTCTAATACTGGGAAAGTAGAAATAGCAGGAGATATAACTCTTAGTGCAGGGTCAACAATAACTTGGAGTCAAATATCTGATGCCTCTGTTCCTAACACTTCAAATCTTAGTAGCTTCAATAACGATTCAGGATGGACGAGTGATGCAAATTTAAACTCTTTAAGAGCCGGAAGTTTATCAGGAGGAACTTTCATCTCTAATAAAACTATATTTTCACCTATTATAGCAGGAAGTTCTGGGTATTTTAGAGATGTTATAGAAGTAGGGTATTCTTCTATTGGGGGGGTTATTCGTTCTTATGGAAAAACAAGTTATGCCGATGGAAATGCTGGCTTCTTTCTAGAAAAAACTTCTGGTGGAACAATAAACTTTGAACTTTACTATAGCAGTAGCCAATATTTAAGATACAGCACTTCTTTAGGACTATACATCAGGGGTTCTCTTAATGCAGACGATATTTCAGCAGGAACTTTGTCTGCAAACAGAATTGCCAGTACTAGTTTAGGAGCAAGTAAGCTAGACACAACTATTATTTCAGGGGGTAAAATCATAACCAGCTTACTAACCGCTTCTAATATTCAAACAGGAACATTAGACGCTTCCTTGGCAACTATTACAAATATTAATGCTTCCAATATTAATACTGGAACATTGTCAGGCAGAACTGTTCAAAGCTCCAGTGGAAATGACAGAGTTGTCTTAAATACAGGTGACTACTTAGATTTTTATATTTCAGGAACATTGAGAGGAAGAATAAGAGGAACTTCTGCTCGTTCAGGAGGAGCAAAATTAACACAGGGGGATATGGCAGTGTCTAATAATTATGCTTTCTTGATGGAAACTACTACTAGCAATAACTTTGCCAGAATAGGATGTGACTCATCTAATAATATTTTATTTGTATTAGGAACAGCCAATACTTTTTACCTAAAAAGTAATAATGAAGGTTCTAATTACTTAACTGTATCTTCTGCAAAAGTATATATTGGTAGCAATTATTTATTGTTAAAAACCTTATCATCTAATCCAACAACAGATACGGGCGGTATTTGGCACTTCTCAAATGGAGTAGACCAATTTAGAGGAGAACCTTCTGCTGGTTGGAATGGCTCCTTTGATATGTCAGCTATTTAACATAATTATATTTTTATGGAAAAAGGATACTTAGACAAAAATAAATCTTTAGAGGAAAGAAAAATTATTTACAGAGCTACTTTGCATAAATTAGTAAATCCTCTCTCTGAAGAAGAGTTTAATCCAGAAAACTTTGAGCCTTTAGCTTCTTCTGAAGAAAAAGAAGTTAGTTATAGAAAAAGAGTAAAGCCTAGTAAAACTTTGCCTACTTACGGATTAAAACCAAAAGAAATTCTGGAAGGACAAATGATAGGTATGTATGAGAGCAAGCAGGATATTTATTTAATAATGGCTCACCGTTGTAACGATATGCAAATAGAAATAGACGAGTTAAGAGAAGAAGTAAAAAAATTAAAAGACTTATTAACTAAAAAATAAAAAATTATGTCAGAAACAAGTAAAGAGAAAAATCCTTTATTAATTCACATTGATAGTGAAATAGAGGAAAAAAAGGCTAGATTGCAGGGATTAGCCACACAAGTTCAGCAGGCTAAAAATTTTCTTCAAGAGCAAGAACCAAATCTTTATGCTCTAAACGGAGCTTTACAAGAATTGGAGATTTTAAAAACAAAAATTTCTGAAGAATCAAAGAAAAAGGAGGCAGTAGATGAAAAAGAAGTTATTAGAAAAGAAGTTGTCGGAAAGGAGGAAGAGAAGCCTATACCTCAAGGCACTTAGATGCTGTCGGTCTATTAAGACCGCTAAAACCATCGCTCTTTGCAAGAAATGTTCTTTGAGAAAGGATTGCTTATGATTATTCTTTCTGACGGTAAGGAAGAGTTCAAATTTTATGGCGATACAGAGACTTTGCAGTCCTGTTCAAAAAATGGATTCAGAGTATGTTTATATCATCATAATCACAATTACGAAATGATAAGGAAACTAGACGGCCTTATCATCGTAAGAACTCAACCAAATTAAGGTAATGGTCCTAATACAGCAAAGGGGAGAAATGTCTAGTAATCTCCCCCTACCTCTTATTCTTTAAAATTTAAACTATGACAGAGGAAACTAAAAAGCCTACTAGACAAGAATGTATTATCTACTCAAGAGTCGTTGGTTGGTATACGCCAATAAAAAATTGGAACAAGGGAAAACAAGAAGAGTTTAAAGATAGAAAAAATTTTAAAATTAATGAAAAATCTTTATGAATATAGTAAATAAATTATTCTCTATTGAAGAATTTAGAAAGTATGTGGAAGACAAAAAATTCGGCCTTTTTAGTCCGAACAAAATTGTCTTGCATCATACGGCTGTTCCTGATTTATCTACTTGGCACGGTCAAGAGTCTATCTTAGCCTTAAAAAAGTGCTACGAAGCAAAAGGCTGGACTTCAGGTCCTCATTTATTTGTTGCCCCCGAAGGAATTTGGGTCTTTACCGATATAGATAAGCAAGGGACTCACGCTGGTTCAGGAAATACAAGAAGCATAGGCATAGAGACTGTCGGTAATTATGATAACTGCCTTCCTTCTGGAGAGGTTTGGAGAAATGCTAAGTTCGCTATTATGATTCTGATGAATAAGTTAAAGCTGACCCCAGACAAAAATCTATACTTTCATCGAGAATTTAGTAATACGCATTGCCCTGGATTAAAAATCACTAAGCCTTGGGTTATTCAGGAATTATCAAAAGTGGCTGTCATTTCCGATAAATCTGTGATTAAGCCTGATACAAGCAACTCTATTTATTATTATAAAAATAATATTGCTTACCCGATACCCGATTGGGAAACATTTATGTTCTTTTGGAAGCCAGAAGACATAATTAAAATAACAGAAGATAATTTATCTAATTTAAAAGAAGGCAAAACATTGCCTTCCGTAAAAACATCTCTATGAAATTACTAACAGCTCAAAATCAAGAGACTATCAAAGTCGCTGGCTTGTCCGCCTTTGCGACTGCCTTAGTATCTTTCGCGATTAATAAATTAATTGAGATAGAACTAAACTTCTGGTATCTACTAATATTATTAGTTTTGGGTATTAGTGTATTTGTCTATATCGATGTCAGAGGAGGAAAGCCAGATGGCGATGCTTAATAGAAGTATTTGTGTAATTAGATGAGGTGCAAATAATAATGCCTTGTCTACACGAATTGAATATTGTCCAACCCTTAGACGCGGAGAAATCTGCGTCTTTGGTTTTTTATAAGACTTTTATAAAATTAAAAGTGTCTTGTTTATCATCGTAATTCCACTTTTTTATATCTTCTTCAAAATAAGCATTTCTCACTATAGCAACCCTGAGCAAATTGCCTTTTTCTGTTCCTACCACGGATAATCTATATGCCTGTGCTTCTTCCAAGGTTTCAAATATTTCCTCGTTGCTCTCTGAACTGCTTACTACAAAAAATACTCTAGTTTTTTTATCCATATATTTAAAATTAATTATATTTTTCTAATAATAATTTTTGTTTTATCAGATGATGGGCTGTTGTTCCGATGGCTACCGCATCAGCTTCGTCTTCCCCTCTTACTTTCCCTGGGAATTCTAGTTTGACTAACTTCTGATAGTCCTGTTTTTTAGAACGAATACTGACTCCATAATAAGCTCTAGTCTGCTGGGGAGCTATGTCGATAATTTTAGCCTCCATATCAAAAGCAAGGGATAATACTATACCCCTCGCCATCCCTAATTTTAAGCCTACTTGAGGATTAGGCCCTATAAAGGGTGTTTCTACTGCAAAGTAGTCAACGATACCAAACTTTAGGCAGACCCTCTCTAAAGCCCGTTTAAAGGCTCTCAGACGAGTATAGAAGGTGTCCGAGGCTTTAAAGTCTAGCTGTTCTGAGTATTTTAGCTTGCCCATCTGAAAAAAAGCAATTCCTGCCTTAGTAGAACCTGGGTCAACGGATATTAAATTCATAATTTTAAGATAGTATAGACTCGATTAAAGCTACTCCCAATTCTCTAACATATCTTGACAGTTCTTTTTTCGCGTTGCTTTCTGGCAAAGCATTTATTAGATTAGCTAGTAAAGTCTGGTTATGGATATCGAATTGACCGAAGAAGAAATTTATATTATCAGAACAATCAGTTCCAACGGATTCATTTCTTTTTAGCTTGCCGTCTTTGAGAAATTCATCGTCTTCGTATTTTAATCTCCAGACAACCCAACAAAGTCTTTTTAAAACCTCAAGAGAATCTTTGCTGTAATTTTTTTCTTCGTTATTCATACTTTTAAGAATATAAAATTATATATTAAAAAGGAAATAAGAACCAATCCAAATATTAACCAAATTATACTAATAGTTTTAATGCCATTCATTTATCTTACATATTCTGTAGTAGTAGAAAAAGAACAGTAGGCTTTAAAGTTTCCTTCCCAATTAGTATAAGCGTGATATTCTCCCCCTTTTTCAGAACAATCATTAAATAATTCACTTTCAGGAACAATTTTTTTTACTTCTACTTCTATAGTTTTTATTACCGCTTTTTGTTTTTCGTAATGAACACCAACAGAACAAATCAAACTAAAGATACTTAATAAGGTGACTGCTAAGAAAAAGATAAAATCTAATCTAGGTTTTAACATATTTTATAATTTAAAATTTATTAATTATTTTATCTGCTAATCCATATTTCACTGATTCTGCTGGAGTTAACCACTTATCTGTTTCTGATAAAAGTTCTTTTTTAATTAAAGTTCTAGACTTTTTTGTATGCTTAGCGTAATGACTAATTAATCTCTCGCTTAAATAATCTTCAAATTTTCTTTTACCTACTAATTCGTGATATTTTCCTTCCTTACCTGCTGAATATTGATGAGATAAAATCATTGCTTTATCACTTATCTTTCTCTCGTCTCCTGCCATAAAAGTTAATAGACCACAAGAACAAATATAACCCGAACCGATAGTGATAATTTTCTTTTTACTCATCTCCATTACATCAATTAGAGCGAAAGCATCCCCAACATAGCCTCCTACTGAATTTATAATTAAAATGATTTCTTTTACTCTGTTATCATTATTCAGATATAAAATACTTTCTATAATAGTGTCTATGTTTTCTTTTTTAAACTCTCCGCTTAAATATAAAATACCTTCTTTTAAGATTTCTTCTTTTGGGTCCATAGATTTTATAAATTATTTAATTTTTTTATTTTTAAAAATCCGTGTTTCATAAATAAATGACTATCTAAATTTTCATATATTAAATTACAAATAGGACATTTCTCTGGTTTTTTATTTTTATTTACTATTTTTATTCTTTCTATGATAACTTGTCGTTCTTTCTCACTAACTCTTCTATGGCCGGAACGACCCTTCTTAAATTGATATTTTTCTGAACCCTCAAGATTTTTTAAATATTTTTCTCTATCTTTCTCAAAAGCTATTTGCTTTTTAATTTTAATGTCTTCTGAAATTAAAGCTTCGTCATAAGGCAAGCCGAATTTTTCTTTATATTCTCTTGCTAATATTTTATGCTTATGCCAAATATGACTTCCTAAATGTCTATACTTTTTACCGCAAATTAAACATTCTAATTTAGACATACTATTCTTCTATTACAAATTTCCAATGCCACGGCTCAGCTGGGAATCCTGTTGAATCTGCATTATTATCTGTGAAACTTTCTTCAAAGCCGTATTCTTCAGCGTGGTTTTTTAGCCATTCATACTCAGGAAGAGTATTGAAATCTTCTGCTAATTCAAATCTGTCTATATTGTCGTTTCTTACACCATTTTTCATTGGGCAACCGCCAAAATCAACCGCTAATCCTGTTTGATGTTCGCTCTCATTAGGAAGAGCTACAAAATATTTATCTATTGCTTGGTCATAAAGCTGTTGCTGTTTTTTTGCTGTTCTATATCCAGATATAACAACCAAACACACACCATCTTGTTCGGCATCTTTAATCATTTCTTCAACGGCAATTTTAGCAGAAAAAGCTAAAAAAACAGAGCTGTTTAAATAGGAAGCTCTTCTAGAAAGTTTCATTAGAGGGCTTGGCTTATTTGCGGGGTCTAAAAGTTGACCCCTATAAATATGCTCCTTTCCAGAAACATAATTTATTTTAATTTCTTCTTGTTTTCTCGGCCAAAAAGCAAAAAACATTCCAATTACAAAAATTAGAATGATGATAATAATACCTATTACTTTTTTCATTTTTAATGTCATACTTTTGTCATTTATAAATTAATTATTTATACTTATAGTATAGCGTATTCTGCCTTTTTTGTCAATAGCTATTTTCCTCAATGTTTATGGAGTTTAAATATCTTTGTGGATAACTTTTTACCATTTATATCTTCCTTGATACTTTTCTGGGTTTCCGGCTATTTCCTGAAGTATCCTAATGTTGTTATGGCATTTTCTACAAAGGTGTATTAAGTTTTTTTCATTATTGTCACCCCCGTGAGAGCGATAGACAATATGGTGTATTTCTTCTCCTCTTGCTCCGCAGTATTCACAACGTCCTTTACTTCTTTCATAAATACTTCTTCGGGTATCTTCAGGAATTGGTGTTCCTGGTTTCATTGTTCTTTCTTTTTTCTGAAACTGGTTTAAGGTATTCATATAAACTTCTTTGATTGCTGATAGGTTTTACTTTTGATTTTAATCTAGGGTCTAGTAAAGTTTTACTAAATACAGCAACTCTAACTAAAGAATTATCTATTTTCTTGTAGCTTTTATATTTATTCGCAAAAATAATAACATTAGCACAAGATACTCTAAAAGTTTTTTTCTCTACAGTAATTTCAAGAAAATCATAATTTTTTAAATGTTCTATATTCACACCTACTCCGTGAGCGTGGTAACCGTCCTTAACCCAGTTGAATTGATTATCTAGTCCTGCTGAATAGTAACAACTACGGATGCGAATTTTTCTTATATTCATATATTTTCATCTAAAAATTCTTTCATTTGCTCTCTTGTATTATTCTTTGTTCCTGGCATAATTAAGTTCAGCCTTGCTTCTTGCTCTTTGAAGGTTTTTTCTGCTCTCTTCGTCTAAATTTTCCCAAAGAGTTAATGGCTTAGGTGGTTGATATTTAAACCTTTTCGTATTCTTCTTCTGATATTTCTTGTCCATATTTTTTAGCTAATAAGTCCTGGGCTTTTATTCCCTCGGTTATTATTTGTTTAGTCTCTACTAAGAAATACCGGCTTTCTCCATCATATCCTATTACCTGAATCTTCTTGTAAGCACCAAACATTAGAATCAACTGGTTGACTGTCTCTTTATTTTCTGGCAACTCCCAGTTAGTGAGCAGAGGCTTTTCAGAGATTTCGTGTTGCGTCTCTTTGTCAATAACTTTTTCATCTTTCATATAATTTTTTCAGTATAACGGCATTTAGGGTATGAGCTACATCCCCACCAAAAACCGCTATTGAATTTACTTTTTCTTTTTATCATTACTGAATGGCAATAAGGACAGGTTTTTTCTTCTATAATATTTTTTTCTGATTGGGCTTTCAGCCTTAGCATTAATTCTCCAAATTTTCTTTCATCTCCTTGTAAGTCCTCTAGCATATTGACAATATCTAAATATTATGGGCTTTGTTCTTTTCTTTTATCTCTTTACCCTTCAAGAAGCGACTTCTAGGAGGTTTAAAGCCACAATTCCCGCATATACGGGTCTCTACAACGCCTTCCTTGCCGTGCCAGATAAAAGGACTAAAAGTATACTTCCAAGCGATTTTAGAGCATTTTGGGCACTTCTTAGTATTTTTAATCTTCTCTAAAAATTTTGTAATAATAGCAGTCATAGATTAAGATGTTATTTTTCTCAGATGCTCCATAAAAGCAGAAAGACGGGTGCTACTAAATTTTTTATACTCATCTTCTAAATAGGGCAAAGCCTGAGAAATAATTGTTCTCTTTAAATCTTGCTTAGTGATAATCTCATTATCAACAATACGCTCAATTTCATTCTTCAAGTCTTCTCCGCTTTTCTTTAAAAGATCTTCCGCGTTCTCAGGATTGTTATTTATTAGTTCAACTGTATCTTTTAAAACTTCTCTGCTAGGAAAGTCATTATTTAAAATCTTTTTCTTTAGAGCTTCTCTGTATTTATTGTCTAGAACTTTATTTGCTTCTATTATATGTGTGTAGGAAATTTCTGAATTTTCTATAGCTTTAGTAATAATAGAAGTTTCATCTGATAAGATTATAGACTCGCGGACAAGCCAAGGACTTTCGCCTACTTCGTTGGCTAATTCTTTTATGCCTTTAGAATGATAATCTGATTTGTGCTTTTCATCTCTTTTTTCTAACAATTCTTCCTTTTTATATTTTAGCATCTCTTTAAAAGCTCTGCCTTTTTCAATAACATTCAAATCTAAATGTTGGGCGTTCTCTACATATTGTCTTTGTAATTTTTGAAAAGGTGTTAGTCCTTTTGTAATAGTGCAGGGTATAGTTACTAATCCAGCCATCTTTGCCGCCCTCCATCTTCTTTCTCCGCAAATAATTACATTGTTCTCATCTACTTCTATGGGATGAATTATCCCTTGTTGAACAATGGTTAAAGACAGGGCTTCTAATCCTTTCTTATCAAAAACATACCTAGGATTTGTTGGGCTCGGCTTTATCTCCTCGATTTTCAGATGCTTTATCATATTTTTCTTTTATCCTCTTAAAGGTTTCTTTAATGCAGGATAATAAGTATTTATAAACTTCTCGTTCTTCTTCCTCTGTTGCATCCTTTTTCAGCAATTTTAGAAATATCTTTGAGTCTAATTCAGGTATGACCTCAAATATTTTTGATTTCTCCACAACAATTTTAGAAATCTCATCTTTATCTTTCAAGGCATACAAATCTTTTCTTATCTTCTGAAAAAGTAAAGCTCTATCAAAGTCATACATAATCATTCCTAAGGCAGGCAGTTCTAAAAGATTCTCGTGCTTCATCATAAATTGAGAAGCATCGGCGAGAAACTCATTATATTCTTCTTGCAAGTCCGCTAATTTGCCTAGATTATTATCCTTCAAATGGTCTCCGACAGTTCTCTTACATTTAAAACAATCTCCGCTACAAGGCAATGATTCTTTGGGTTGTTTAAAATACATTGTTTTCTTTTTGTCTGGACAATCTATTTTTTGAGCAAAGATTCTTCCTAATGGGAATAGTCTACATATTTCTGGCTTATCTTTTTGAATACTGCAAATCTGTTTTACTTTTTTATCTGGACATTTATCTACTAATTCTGAAATTAAGGCAGATAGTTCTGGGGAGTTCTGCTCTATCTTCTCTTTTTTTATTCTTTCTTTCAGTTCCTCAAAAAATTCTGGGACTAAAAAAGGGCAGGCAGTAATGTCTTTACTTATCTGAGTAAATTTCAAAAGGCAAACAGGCATTTTGCTAGTATCGCCTATGTAGGTAATAGTAAATTTCTCTATAATCTCCATAGTTGGCAATTCAAGAGATTTTCTAATTCTGAGAATATCAAGAGGAGAAAGAATGATGTCTATATTATGGCAACAAATACCGCAGGAATCACAACTAAAATTAAATTCGTCTGTTGGTTGCAATCCCTCTCCTTTTTTGTCGATGTCTTTCATAATCTTTTCCATCATTTCTGTTCTCCCGTCTTTTTTGTTTAATTCTTTGGTCATTTTTTTTATAATTAATTTCTTATTGCATTTTTGGTTCGGGTATATCTTCTAGGCAAATTGTTGCCTCTACGGTTAAGAACATCTCTGCAATACTGCTGGCATTTTCTAGAGCACATCTAACAACTTTGGTTGGGTCAATAATACCCTCGTCTTTCATACTTACATAGCTTTCAGTTTCTGCATTATAGCCAAAGTCTTTATCATCACTATTTAAAATATCGTTCATTATAACTTCTGATTTTAATCCGCCATTTTCGAGAATTTGCTTAAAAGGTTTTTCTACCGCATCAAAGACAATTTCTACACCTTTCTTCTCATTAGCGGTTAAAGTTGGGTCTTCTAAAAGTTTAGAATTTTGTCTTGCTCTTATTAAGGCAGTTCCTCCGCCAATAACAATTCCTTCCTCAAGAGCCGCTTGAGTTGCACTAATGGCGTCTTCTATTCTAAGTTCTAAATCACGCTGTTCTGTTTCGCTGTTGGCTCCTACTTTGATAATGCCAACAACTCCCGATAACTTTCCTAAGCGGTCTCTTAGATTTTCTTTGTTGAATTCAGATTTTTCAGAATCAAGTTCTTTCTGCAATTCATCTATTCTCAATTTGACCGCTTCTTTTTCTCCCGCTCCTTCGATAATAGTAGTATGGTCTTTTGTGGATTCAACTTTTCTCGCTCTGCCTAAGTGAGATATTTCAACAGCTTCTAATTCCAAACTTAAATCCTGAGTAATGACCGTTCCACCCGTTAGAATAGCGACATCCTGCAAGAAAGCCTTTTGCTTATCTCCATAGTAAGGAGCTTTGATAACCAAACTGTGATAACTGCCTTTAACATTATTGACTATCAGAGAGGCAAGAGCGTCTCCCTGAATATCTCCGCAGATGATTACTATCTCTCGAGTATTTTGCTGGGCTAATTTCTCTAAGATAGGAATTAGTTTTCCCATATCAGAAATAGCCTTGTCCGTGATTAGGATATAAGCTCCTTTTCCACCATTGTTAAATTCTCCCGTTCTCTTTTCTCTGTCAGTAATCATATAAGGAGAAACAAAACCTTTATCAAATCTAAAGCCCTCAACCATTTCAACAACTATGTCGTTGGTATTGCCCTTTTCAACATTTAAAATTCCGGTCTTGCCGACTTTATTCATAGCCTCGGCAATCATTTTACCAATATCAGAATCTTTGGCTGAAATAGTAGCGACATTTACCAGTTGGCTATTATCTTTTATATCAACAGAGATTTTCTTTAATTCTTCAACTAGACTCTTGACGCCTTTCTTTATTCCTTTCTTAATGCCGATGACACTCATTCCTAATTCTGTATATTTCATTCCCTTAGAAATCATTTCTTGGGCTAGAACAACAGCAGTGGTTGTTCCGTCTCCTGCTTCATCATTTGTCTTAATAGAGGCGGATTTAATTAGTTTGGCACCCATATTCTCAAATCTGTCTTTCAGGTCGATTGCTCTGGCAACAGTAACTCCGTCCTGATTAATGTCTGGTTCTCCCCATTCTTTTTCAATAACAACATTTCGACCCTTAGGACCGAGAGTGACTTTAACAATGTCGGCGAGGGTATCGACACCTCTCTTCATTGTTTCTCTTGAAAGTTTGTTTTGCTGAATTTGCTTTGGCATAGTTTTATTTTTTCTTAATTTTAAATTTATTATAAAAATTTTTCCAAAAATCGTCTATATTCTCTTTACCTATTTCAACTAATAATTCCCAACGCTTTTTATCCGAAAGTTCTTGAAATCGTAAATGAAGAGAATCATTAAATAAAAAATTAGTTTTAGAATTAGAAAATAGTCTTAATCCAAATATAAATAAATCTAGACCTTCTAAAATATACCAGTTGCCGTTTTTAGTATACATTTTAGCTAGAAGAGGACAACTGCCTGCTTCTATAAGAGGAAGTAATTTTTTCCATTCAGGATTAAGGACTTCGGCAACAGCAAATGGTATTAGTCTATGCCAATATATTTTATAATAAGGCATCTTTCTAATTCTCTTTGATAATAATTTTAGTATTTTCATATAAAGTAATCTTATTCTAGCAGTCTAATTTTTAGACTGCTAAGTAAAATTATTTTAATATCCTTGAATGCCTCCTGCGGTGTCGACTGGTATAGGACCATACATATTATTAGGAACATAGGAACCATCCCATCTCTCAACTCTTTCTTTTTCAATTTCTAATTGAATTTTCTTTAATTCTATATCCCAATTTTTAGCAACCTCTTCATTATATTTTCTAATACCTTCTCCTTCTAAGGCTTTGGCTTCAGCGTTTAGTTTAGCGGCTTCTTTTTCTCCTTCAGCCTTAGTAATTAAAGATTGCTTTTCAGCTTCAGCCTGCTTAACTAATTTTTGAGCTTCTTGCTCTGTGATTAAAAGTTCTTGTTCTTTTTGCTTAACCTCTTGAGCTCTTTTCATTGTTTCTTCAATTTGAGCTTCAAAAGCGTCAGACCAATTATAATTAGTTACTTTGACTTCTGTTATTTGAAGAGGATAATTACCAGTCGATAAATCGTTTCTAAACTTCTCAGCTATTTCAGACTTAATTTTTTCTTGGTTATTGGCAATATCATATATAGTATACTCACCTATCGTTTTCTTAGCACTTTCTTTTAATGTTTGTAATATAATAGATTTTATTTTATCTTCTCCAGTGTTTCTCCACATCTCTACTAGCCTGCTCTCATCATATTTATAGAATACTGATAATCCAACACCGATAGTCTGATTATCTTTTGAAATTGCACCATCTTCGCCTACTTCGATAGTATAGTCTACTTGAATAGGTCTAATAGTTATTTTTTTAATTTTCTGAAATAGAGGGACTCTCCAACTTACACCTTCACCTTTTACTTCATCACTTAAAGCTCCCATTGTGAATACTAAACCTCTATTGCCTGAATCTACTATCTGAAAAGGCTTAAAAATTAGAAATAAGATAATGGCTAAAAAAATAATAATAGCCCCTACGCCAATTTTAGCCTCTTTCGAGTAACCATCTAACATAATTTTAGATTAATTTAAGAATAAATATATTAAACCGCCTTTAAGTAATTTCCAGGGTGTCGTTTCTAGAGGGAGGACTCTTGTCGTCAGAGAAAGTCTTGCATTTCCCCTCGCCTCCTTCATTTCAACGCTGGTTACATCACAATTTTGCGACTCTCCCCAGAAAAGATAATCAAAAAATTCCGACTATTTTGTCTAAAGATACAAGAACGGTATCTTTGTCGATTTCATAACTTTCTAAGAATTTTATTCTACATCCGTCTACTGTTAGCTCTTCGGCTAAAGTATTTGCAAATTCTCCTAACTTCTCTTCCATCTCTTTTGTCATCCACCAAACTTTGCTTATGATAACTCCTTCATTCCTTTTTGCACTTCCTGATATCTCAATACCAGAAGCAGAGGCAGGTTTTTCTAATTTAACGATAACTGAGTTGATTGGTCTAAACATAATTTTAGTTTCCTGGCTGTTCTCCATCGTGAATTATTCTTTTTAGTTCACGCTGTGACCAGACAAATTTTTTAATATTAACCTTTGGGTCTTCAGAAATAAATATATTAAGTAATTCTTCTAGACCACCTTCATTTTTAAAAACAAAATTCTTTCTGCTCGGATTAATATCGTCAGGATATTGTTCAGCTCTTAAGAGTTCAATACCAGAACATAATAAAAAAGCCGACAGAACAAAATCTGCGGTTTTAAACACTCCTTCTTGACTATTGAAAGTTCCTTTTAAGTTTGGAATAAAAGGCTTTCGGTCGTTAGTTGTATTAACGGGCTTGTATTTTGTGAAACTCATATTGTATTAATTTATAGTAATCTTTAAAAAATATATCCTCATCTTTTATAACTATAGTATAGCGTATTTTTGCCTAAAAGTCAATAGCTAATCTGTGGATAACTCTTGCTATAAAATACCCTGTTTTATTAGCATCTCTGCTAAATTTATTAATGCTTCATTCACATTATTGCCCGTTGCTTGCGGAAAAGGAATATTCACCGCTTCATATTCGCCCTTTGCAGGATAAGAATAAAAGGCTAGCCATTCGCAATCCATAGAGGGCGGAGCAGGAGTAATAATTAAACCTAGCTCGCGAACCTCCCTGAAACCTGTTGGGAATTCTACTTCTATTATTAAGCTCTTTGGTATTGGGCAAGGCGAAGTTATTTTATTTGAGCTGGGACTGGTAGAAACTATATTTAATTTTGGCATAGGAATATTATTTAATAACGGATGATTTCTATCTAAAAATTCTTTTATTACTTGTTCAAACATTTTTCTTTTCTCTTCTAAATTTATATCCATAGTGCTTAAGGTTAGAGTTGAACCAACTTCTGGCGATTTTCAGTCGCCCGCTTTTCCGTTAAGCTACTTAAGCTTCTTAGAAATGTTTTATCGTTAAACTAATTCTTTCTCTAAAGTAAAGAGAATAAAAATTTAGGAGTCTAACCTAAGTCTTTTCTAATCGGTCAGGGATAGAGGAGTCGAACCTCTTCCACTAGTATCCAAAACTAGTATGCTACCGCAACACTTATCCCTGTAAACGGTGTTCTTCCGCTAAACTAACTTCCGTTCGCCAAAGCTTTGGGAAGTCTCGGAGTCTAACCGAGGTCTCCGTTATTTTGCTGGCGTCCTACCAATTAGACTACCTTCCCCCTTTTTTTACTATTAAAAATTTGTGGAAAGGTTGGGACTCGAACTCAAATCTCCAGCTGGCTGAGAAGGACAGATTCGAACTGTCATAGTCGTATTTAACAGATACGCTCTTTACCAGTTAAGATACTTCTCAATATTTTTTTCTTCTTAAACGACCTAAATTATTATCTTTACCTTGTTTCGTTCCCATACAAACTCGATTGCAATAAATATTTTCATACCCCATTTTCTTTTTGAACAAATACTTTTTTTCTGATATTTTTATAATCTTTCCGCAGGAAGAACATAAAATTTCTATTTCTTTTTTTCTTTCTGAATTGTGTATAGAATTGTGTGTTTTTATTTTTAATAATTTTAAATTCCCTATTTGGTTGTCCGTTCTATTGTGATTTTTGTGGTGAACTACTTCCCCTTTAGACGGAATATTTCCTGTATTTTTCCACCAAACTAAGGTGTGTTCGTAACAGTATAGACCTCGGTATCGCTTACCAGGAAAATCTTTTGGTGCTAATACTAAAATATAGTGTCCATTTTTCATAATATTTTTCTTGCACGACCATTGTGCTACTCCTCAAAAGTGTTATTACAAGGACTCGAACCTTGAACCATTCAGATATAAGCTGAACGCTCTACCATTGAGCTATAATAACCGATTGTTCTAGTTATATAGAACTAGAACATTCTCCTTGACATTTAGGGCAAGTAGTTACTATTTTATAGAAACCACTTATCCCTGAAGATACTCTCTCATATTCGTCTGTCTTAAATTTAATAAAACAGGCTTTGCAAGAGAATATCTTTGGCTTTTTTCCTTCTTTGATTATTTCTTTCATAGAGTTAAAATTAAAGCATTGTTATCTCACCAACTTTTCTGCCAATATCTCCTACTAAAACATCATAGGATTTTTTCTTTGTTAGTCGAACATCTATAATTGAGCTTCTCAAGTAATTACTGGCTACTTGTATAAGCAACTCTTTCATAGAATTATTAGGCAATCCCTCGGTGATGTCAACCTCTACTGTCTTATTTATCTTGTCTCTGCCTAAGTTTACTAACTGCAATTTAATTGTTATTCTATCGTCCATAAAATTATTCTTTTATAACAGCTAAAGGACTCAGCTCAACTAAGATTTCAACTAGGTCATCTTGGTTAGCCATAACACTTTTTATGTCTTTGTAAGCACCGGGAGCTTCTTCTAGGTCTTTCTTATTTCTGATAGAGTGAATTATGCCGAGACTGTCTAGGACTTCTCTTTCTATGTTTAAATCTAGTTCTCTCATTGCCTGTCCTCTACCCATTTTTCTTCCCGAACCGTGCGAGCAAGAGTTGAAACTTTCAGAATTAGATTTGCCTTTGACAATATAGGATTTTGTTCCTTGAGAACCAGGAATAATGCCGATTGTATCGACAGTTGCTAGAGTCGCTCCTTTTCTGTGAATCATTACATTCTGACCGAAATGATTTTCCATCTTAGCGTAGTTATGGGCGATATTTATAGCAGGCTCAAACGGTTTTTCTGAGTCTTTAAAATAAATCATCGGTATCTCTCTCATAAAGATAGTTTGTATCTTATCCATCATTAGTTTTCTATTGGCTAAGGCGAACTCTACGCAATATTGCATTTCTAGTAAATAGTTTTCTCCTTCTTCTGAATCCATCGGGAAAAAGGCAAGAGAGTCTTTTTTGTTGTTTGGGCAAAAATAAGTATTTGAATACCATTTTTTATTTAATTTATACGCCAAATCGTTGTAATACTCTGCTACTGTCTTTCCTAGATTTCTACTTCCTGAATGAAGCATAATCCAAATAAACCCATCACTACCTTTTTGAATTTCTATAAAATGATTTCCTCCGCCCAATGTTCCTAACGACTGGACTGCCTTATGAAATTCTCGATTGACTATTCCGCAGACAGAATTTATAGCATCCGTAGGTAAAGTTCTTGCGGATATTTCAGGCATTAATTTCCAGTTAAAGTCAAAGTCAGGACTGCCTATTTTATAGTCGTGTCTATTCTTTCCGACAGGAATTTGCTTTCTTATTTCTCCCATTATTCTTTTTATGGTTTCAACATCAATGTCGGTTAAAGAAGTCTTAACGGCACACATCCCACAACCGATATCAACACCTACAGCATTTGGGACTATAACGCCCTTAGTCGCCATCACGCCTCCAATAGGCATACCATAACCCTGATGACTGTCTGGCATAATAGCTATGTGCTTAAAAGCAAAAGGTAAATTTGCTAAGTTCTTTGCCTGTGACAAAGCACCAGACTCTATGTCATCTAACCAAAGTTTTATAGGAATTTTCTCTGTTGAAATAACTTGTTTCATAAACTTTTTCGTCTTCTTTCTGACAATAGCCTAGTGGCTGTTTTTCAGGAGCGAAGCACAAACATTTACTTAATTTAATATTTAATTTATCGTTCTTTTTTTCTTCTTCTACTCTGTAATGATATTGATAGTTTAATTGACGCTTTAACCAAAAGATGTCTCCACCTAGCCAAAGAAGCAAACCTTGTATCACTAAAAAGATTATTAAAAATTTTTTCATATCCTCCTTGGTTATGTGGGCAGGGAGAGAGTCGCACTCTCAGGGGTCGAAACGGCCAACGAGTCTACAGCTCGCTCTCGCTCTCTACGAGACTACCTGCCCATTTTTATTTTTGGTTTAATATAAAGCTAACACTTTGCGGACTTTTGTAACCTAGCAATCTCTGAATCTGTCTTATGCCGTAGCCTTCTTTATAAAGAGTCTGTATGGCTTGCTTCTTTAAGTCTCTGTTTATAGGAACTGGAATTTTACCAGTGCCCTTGCAAACAGGACATTCACATTTTCTCATATTAGTCTTGGCATTTATTATACTCATACTTATCATTAGATAATAATTTTTCTACACAATCGGTTGTGGCACTTCCGTATGTATTGTTATTTCTACAAAACTTTTTTACTGATTCCGTTTTATTCTCGTAACATTCTCTTGAACACCCTGAAGTTAAGATTGCCAATCCAATTAAGATAACTAATAAAGAAATTAAAATAATGTTTTTCTTTAGAGGAGATATAGGTTTTTCCTCTTTTTCTAAACTCCCAATGTAGGACATAAAATTATAATATATTAAAATGGTTTAAAACTTTGTAGCCTATGTAAAATATTCCTGCCCAGACAGCTACGCCAAATAAGATTACTGCCCAGAATAGTAGAAAAATTTTATCTTCTCCGTGATTATTCCTCATAGATTATGTCGCACCTAGTCAGGCAATCGATAAGAACTTTTTTCTCATCTTTTGCACAGTCTGTTCTGCATTTTTTATGTGAATAAGATTCTACTTTGCTTTCTTCTTTTGCGGGTTCTTCTGTTGTCTTTTTATCAGAAATTCTGTCTAACTCTTCTTTTGCCTCTGAGGAGGTCATCTTCATTTTTTCACATATCGTTGAATTACCCGTAGCACAGGATTCTAGTCTACTTTTTAAGAGAGCCGTGTAAGCAAGGACGACTAACAGCCCTACTATGGCGACCATTACTAGAAGTTCTATTAAAGTAAATCCTTTTTTGTTCATATAATATTAATATAAATCTTCAGAAAATAAAGTTTTTACTCGGTATCCTTCGGAGTCGGCAGATTTTATTTCTGCGTCTTCTTGAAGTTTTCTCCCCTCTTCCCGAGAAACATATCTTCCGTAATTAGTTAAAAATCCTTGTTCTCCATACATATCCATATGAAGCATCTCTCGTCTCGTATGGTCAAAAGATACAACTCCCTCTATTGCTCTCATACAATCTCCGTGCCTATGCCCTCGGTATATTTTATTATTGTATTTTATAGCGGCACATAAGCATACCTCAGGCAGAATACTTGTTTTTGCTATCTCGAGCATCTCAGCATATTTCTTTTCATACCATTCTATTGGCTGGCATTCTTTAACAGCCTGCTCACATTCTGAAATACACTTTTGGAATAACTCTAATGGTTTATTTATCATAAATTTATCTCATTGCAAAATAGTTCTCCATAGAACATTTTTCGCAAATATCGGGATTGAATAAGTCTGCTTTTTTTATAGGTTTATTACAGAGTTTACAAGCAGGCTTTTCTTTAAATAGTTTTAATTGTTTTTTGTCAGGTTTTTTCATTTCAAAAAAGGCTAACTTTTCTGTTCTGTTAAATCTATCAACTTCGAGCCTTTAGGTAAAATATGTAATAGCTTGCCCATACCCTCGAAAGTATCTTCATTAGAACGCTCTCCCGGTTCTCCGTGGTTACAATATAAAAAAGATTCTTTTCTACCTAAGCCAAATATTCTACAAATATACGGTCTAGCTTCATAAATTCCACAGCCTTCTGAAGTTAAATATTTGCATTTAGGCATTTCAGGAATTCTCCTCTTCTCTAATAAATATCTTTCATCTGCATTTAGTGTATTAGGAAGTATATAACCAAAGCCTTTTTGAACATCTTCTATTATGGGAAAGGGTAGATTATTTTTCTTGATATATCTATTTATTAAGATTCTTTCTATGGGAGCACAACCAGTAACGGTGCAACATTCAAAGTTACATTTCCCACTTTTACAAAGATTATGGCAATCTACTTTTGCCTTCGGGATAGCATTATAAACTTCTTGAACTTCTCTTTCTATGTCTTTAATTGTCTTAATTTCTACTTCCGGCATTTTTGTAATAAATATGAATTAGCTAGCATTTGCATATCGGCAAGCATCCTAGGTTTTAAAGCGGGGTTGTATAATCCAGCAGAGGGATGAAACATCGGAACGATAGAAACTTCTTCTGTGGATTTGGTTAGCCTCTTTTTATTCTTAAATTCTTTGCCTGCTAAAAACGAAATAGGTCTCAACTCATTCTCTAAACCGTATAAACAAAATATTGATATTAAAGCTATTCCCCCGAGTGGGACGATAAAAGTATGCGGGCAGAGACAAGTAGCAGTAATTATTTCAGTGACTAATAAATCCTGACAATTAGCCATCTCTTCAAACTCTGGTTTTCTATTTAGCGGTGGTCTGCATTTTAGAACATTCGTTACGTAATAATCTTCTCCTGTTAAGCCTGAAGCTTTTATTAAATTTTCAAAAAGTTTTCCCTCCTGACCAGAAAAAGGTTTTCCTGTTTTTTCATCTTCTGCTCCTGGGGCTTCTCCTATGAATAAAATATTCGCTGGCAACTTGCCCTTGCCTCGAACATATTTTTGACAGCACATCGAACACTTCTTACAACTAGAGCTACCTCCGAAAGTAACCGCGTAAGCCAAATTCAGAAGTTCTTCTGGCCCTCTTGAACCACTTACTATCTCTTTTGCCTTCTCTATTTCTTTGTCAGTTATTACAAGCGACATTTTTTTATTCTTCTTAAACTTTTTAATTGGCTTATCAAATCGACTAACTCATTCTTATCTAATTGTCCTATGTGACCTGAGGAAGTGTGCTTCTCAAGCCAAATATACATTAAATCTTTATCTCTATAATCCCAAACTTCTAAGGCTATCTGATGTGCTAAGGTTCTAAGCTCTCTAACTTCCCTAGTTACTGGAAAGCCTACTGGACTACCATCGGGGTGGGCTGTCAAAAATATATCACACTCTAAAGGACATTTATAAAAATATCTTTTATACTTCCCTCCGTATATCAGTCTCAGCGGACTTTGGCACATCGGGCAAATCGGAGGTGGCAGTTTTTCTCTCGTCTGCATAAATTTTTGTCGCCTCTTTTAATTCCTTACTAAATTCTTCTTGGGTAATCTTTTCAGGATTGACCTCGTCAAACTTTTCATTTAATTTCATAGCTATATCTTTTGCCATTTTATTATGCTCTCGGTAATAGCCGAGTATCATAAATGGAAGTTTGATTAAGGAGATTAAGGCTTTAATTTGTATTTTTATAAACTTCATAATTGCAAGGGACAGGAAGAGGAGAGGGCTGTCTAACTAAATCTTTCATTCTCTCAAAAGCCTGTTCCATTATTTTACCTAACGATTTGACTTCGGCTTCTTTTTTTGGAGGCTCATCAAAATCAAAAACATATTTTGTATAATTGTCTAGAATAAAACATATTTCCTGAAGAGCAAAGAAGATAAAATACGACCCCCAGAAGAATGACATAACAGAGTTAAAAGGAAACCAAATTAAGATTAGAATTGCCCAGAAGAATGTAGTCAATACCACATAAGAGAACATCGTCTTGGCTCGAATCTTTTTAAAAAGCTCAAACTCTAGTAAGCACTTAATCTTATACAACTTGTAAACCTTAGGATTTTTCCTTCTTAAAAATGCCTCATCATAGTCTACTGCTTTCATCATTAAATTCATCAACTGAATTATTTCAGAAATAATAATAAAGGTGAAAATTAAGTAGAAGAAAATCTTTGTAAACAGAAAGGTATGAATATCATTATCTAGAATACTTCCTAAGGGGTAAAGAACGAAGACAAAAATAATAAGAGAAGCAACTTCCCACTTCTTGAAGGTCACCTGAACCTTATATTTATTTCTAGTATATTTTGATTTCTTGACGAAATGCAAAATTACTTTCTCTACTAGCTTAAATAAGAACTTATCAAGAGGTCTTAAAATTTTATTATTAAAAGGAGTGCTAGGCAGTCTAATTTCAGGAGGCAATTCTTCCTCGCCTTTAAAATCATCGGCGTCTATCTCTATAAACTTTCCTTTGAACTCTTTATCTTCGTCTTTAATTTCTTGAGTCATATTTTTTTGTCATTTAACTATAATAGTATTATAGCGTATTTTATACACTTTGTCAAGCCTTTTCTGTGGATAACTTTTTTGGCTGTTTGTGATTACTTTTTTTAATGTTTTCCATCTTTTCCATAGGCTGTAGATTTTCTAACGCCCAGCACTTCTTAAACTCTTGACTCTTTGCAGTTTTATACTTAAATAAACTTCTTGCTTTTATGTGGTCTATCCACCAATAAGAACCGTAGTTATCCCAATTCATTTTCTCATCAAACTGTTTTTCAAGATGTAGCACTAATTCTTTTAAAGTATAGCCTACTAACTTTTCCCATCTCTGACCTGCTTTTTTCTTTTTCAAGGCTAAATAAACTAGACTTTTCATACTATTATCAATACGAATTCTAGGATTATTTTTATATTGTTCAAGTCTAAGAATACGATTGTTTGCTCTCCACTTTCTACAAATAATTTTTCTTTTTTCTTTGTTAGTTTCTCGATATCTTCTCTGATATTCTTTTTGGTATGCCTTTCTTTCAGAATAGTTCTCATATTTTTTAACTCTTTCTTTTATATTTTCTTTATTCTTTAAGTAGTATTCTTTTCTTTTTTCTTTATTTTTTTGATAACATTTTTTCTGTATATCTCTTACTTTGCCCTTATTTTCTTTTGCCCACTTTTTACTTTTTTCTAACCAACACTTTTTACAGAAAGAGTAGAGTCTTCCTTTCTTTTTATTATTTTTATAGAAAAGAGAGATACTTTTTGTCTCCTTACAATTAGAACATTTTTTTGTTGTAATCTTCATAAAAAGAAAGAATTTAACTTTTTAGACCTCTTCGGGTATATTCATTGGGGGTTTAGCTATCTTAGAATCTTGGTCTGGCATAGCCTGAGTATCTTTTGATTCAGTTGGTCCATAAAGTGACTCTTCAAAGCGACAAGTATTTTCGTCTACTATGAAAAATCTCTCTCCGCTTTTTCCGTGTCTATTTTTGTCTGTATTTATTCTAGCCCATTTCTCTTGTTCACGATTAGCCATTCTCTTTCTCCAAAGTAAAGCGACTATGTCTGCATCTTGCTTAATTGCCGAACTGTCTTTCAAGGCTTCCATTGTCGGCTTGTCATTGTCATTCTCTAGCTTTTTAATATGACACACTAGAACTATGGGCACCATTAATTTTCTAGCAAGCAATTTGCAATACCTGACTATATCAGAGATTTCTATAGTGCGGTTTTTTCTATCACCTGTGGCAAAGAAATGCAAATGGTCTATAAATATAATTCTGCAACCAAAATCTTTAACTGCCTTTTCTGAGACAGAGCCTAATAATTGCATATCTATTTTTTCATATCCTGAATATAAATAAATAGGCTTGGTTGCTAATCCGTTATAAACTTCTTCCAGCTTAGAAAATTCTCCTTTGGCATCTTTCTTGATTAACTCTGACTGTCGAATATTGCCCTGAAGCATCATAAAGCGTTCAGCAATTTCTTCAGGAGTCTGCTCTAAGCTGAAATACATTACGGGGATAGGGTCATCAGCTTTATTCTCGTCTTTATGGTTGACGATATTCATAACCATATTCTGCGTAAAAAAGGTATTGTGATTGATAATAAAATTATCAAGAATATATAATTGGTCTTTGTCTAAAGAAAATCCGTAATAATCGCCGACAGGGAATTCCCAAAGCCTAAATCTAGTAGTCAACCAATTTATGTCTGTTACTCCTTTTTTCACTATTTTTCTTTTTACTTTAAGCGGTATTCTTTTCACATCTCCTGAAATATAAATTCTATAACTTTTAAACTCTTTGCCCAGGCAGGTAGTGGTTCTTTCTTTTAGAGTAGAGGCAAAAAATCCTAAAGACCTCGCTAAGAAAATAACATCTTCACAGAGTTGTTTATTTTTATTAGAAAAAGAGTATCCTACTTTTTCTTTATTCCCATCACTGTCAATCAAACCCGCCAATAGTTCAAGTCTATTTTTTTCAGAATTTATTTTGTAACTAATAGGAATATGCTTGTTATTTATTAGCTTTTCTTTCTGAAGAATGTTCAGTAAGGAAATAGCGGAGCCGTATCCTTTTTTACCAGTAGGATATATATATTTTCCTTTGTGTGTTTTGTTTACGCCTTCAAATTTCTTTTCTCTTGTTAGGCAGTAATATCTTGATTTGTTGTTGGGTTGATTTTTTGCAACTAACTGAAGTCCTAGCCTGTTTGCGTAGCTCTTTAAATATTTTTCTATCTCAGAATCAGCTGAAGTAATACAAGGGCCTGAGCTTGTTCCATCTCCTAACCATAGCCCTAGAAAATAAGGCTCAAGAGATAACTTTTTCTCTTTGAACTTTATTGCTTTAGAGTGTTCGAGAAAATAAACGTGTTTTCTCTTACTCGGGAACTTTACCCAATTATCGACAGTAATATCTATTGTGTCAGGATAATGAGGATATTTCTTTGTGTTTTTCTTTAGGTGTAATAAATGATTTCTGTTTACAACAAAGTTCTCTGCACCTTTCTTAGGCTCGACTTTCCACATTTTTTCTCTTCCTCTCGCTAATTTAAGAACTGTTCTCGAAGTGCTGTCAGGGCCCATTAACTTGTCCCCAATTTTTATATCTTCTACCTTTTTCAGAGAACCGTCATACATTAAGACCTTAGTTCCTTTTGCGTGGCATTTGCCTACGCCTGTGTCTCCTGAAATGACAATTAGATTTCCGTCTCGCATACCTTTCCATAAATCATCTAGCAACTTCCAGCCCGTTGACATTCCTCTGAGAACATTCGGGTTCTTCATTTCTTCCATCGCTAGTTTTGCGACTTCTTTTATTTCTTTTATATGCTCACTTTCAACTGATATTTTTTTAGCAGAATTATACAAGGCATTAAAATCATCAACAGTCTTTTTCTTGACTGCGAAAAAGTCATTTAAGTCTTTGCCTGCTTCTTTAGGTATCTCTATCATTCGGCATCTGCTCGCTCCTAATTTTTCTACGGCTAACAAATTGCCTTTCACGCCTGCGTCATCATTGTCATAGCATAAATAAATACTATTTACCTTTTGCATCGCATCTGCCCATTCCTGTTTAAAAGTCTGAGCACCGCAGGTAATACTAACTACATTCTCCCAGCCTTCTTGATAAAGGCTCATCGCGTCTATTTCGCCTTCAGTAATGACTACTTTTTTTGCATCTTTTAATACATCGCCGTTAAATAATACCATCTTGCCTCCTTTGACATTCATCATTTTTGTCGCTTCAACATCAAAAGGATTTCCTCGGTATCTAATATTTACCACTTTGCCGTTTTCAAATATCGGAATAGAAATACTAGTCCCAGTCCAGCCTATTTTAAAATGTTCAAGAGTCTCAGGTTTTAAGCCTCTGGTAATAGTTAAATAATCATAAACTTGACCGCCGATAGAATTCTTGTCGTCTTTCTTTTCAAATAGAGTCTTGTGATACTCTGTCACAGAGGTCTGGTATCTCTTCATATCTGCCTCGCTAGGGCCTTTATTCTCCTCTTCCTTGGGTTTTTCTAGCTCTTGCGGGGATTTCACCGTCTCTGACAGCCCACGCGAATTAGAACCGTTTAAGGGCTCAATTTCTGGCTTAGTATAATCATTATAAAATTTAGCTAATGTTATTATATTTCCTGAAGTTCCACATTTATGGCAGAAGTAAAGTCCTTTTGGGCTAATATAAAAATGTGTCCAGTCTTCTTTATCTTTACCACAAAAAGGGCATTTATTAGTAATAATTTGGTCGCCTTCAACTCGGGTCTTTAAACCTTTGCTCTGAAGATAGGCGACTATCTCCTGAGAAGTGGGGGTGATAAAATTTAGGTTTGTCATAATTTATGATTAATTTATAATAGTTGTTCCATTTAGAACGCCCTCGACATATTTTATATAAGTTTCTTGGTCTGATGTATTTAAAGTTGAATAAAAATAGCCGAAGCACTCACCGAGAATTTTGTCATTACTGAAAAACCAGACTGGGGGACGGCGATGATTTTTATCTTTATGCCAATTGTCTAAAGAAAAGCCGATGATTGCCAAACTAATATCAAAGGGGCTAAAACTTAGTAAGGCTTTCTTTAAAGCAATATCGGCAGGGTTGCCTATTAGTATCTTTCCTGAAGTAGCGTTGACTGAAATAAACTTCCAGTATAATTCAAATATTTTTTTTCTTATGCTTGGAGGAAATTCTCCCCATTGTTTTACATCTTCTTGAACGGTTGCTTTAACCTCTTCAGGAGGAGTGATTTCTGGGTGGAGAGTGAGAGCCTCTTTCTCTCTCTCTTTCTTCTCTTTTTTATTGTTTATATTATAGTGTCGCTTTTCTACAGGTAGGGCTGTCGCTTTCCTGTCGCTTTTGCTGTTGCTTTTCCTTTTTATAGCATCCTGATATTCCGCGAATTTTAGCACTGTAATGAGCAATCCTCCTGTCGCTTTTCGTGTCGCTTTTATCATAGGAGGTCTGTCGCTTTTCTCGTCGCTTCTCTTTAACCACTGTAAACAATGACTAATCTCATTCTTACTTGCCTTTGTTCTGTAGCTAATTTCATCATAAGAAGTAAGACATTCTCCTCTTTTATATTTTTCTGTGTCTTGCCAGTTGGCTCTATTAATTAAAAAGAACCAAATCTTAAACCACACCGCTGGCTTATGGAAGAATATATCACTATCTAAGGTTTTCCTAGCCCAAATAGTTGAGCCATTTGTATTCCACATATTCTTTATTATGCGATTTTAGATAAACAAAAATACACTATTCAATCGTCATTGCTGGCTCTTCATTTGCGATGTTAAGCAAGCAACAACAACTGAATAATGTATTCCTCGCAAATGAATATTTAGATAATTTAAGTATAGCATATTTTAGGAATTTAATCAAATCTTGAGGGTGGTTGGGGATTTGAACCCCATCTGCAAGCTCCACAAACTTGTGTGCAAACCATTTACACTACCCACCCATTGCCAGCCCTCTAAAAAGGCTGGCTTTTTTGTTTAGAACGGAATGTTTATTTTCTATAAAATTTATTAGAGCAACTGTTTGAGCAGAATTTTCTTCTTTTGCTTTTAGTTTTTACGGGTTTTCCGCAAACTACACAATTTACTATTAAAAATCTAGCTTTTTCTAAATCGTATTTTTTATGGCAAGAGACACATAATCTTTGCCAGTCAGAGAAATCTTTTAAGTATCTTCCACTTATGTTTGACCAATGATACGCTTTCTCTTTCGTGCTTTTACACTTTTCGCAATATCTCGGGTCTCCTTTTTGCTGATTAATCCACTTGTGTTTTGCCATATACCCTGCATTCTCGCCTTTAAAATTATATGTATTTTTTCCTCTATTCCATATATACCAGCATTTTCTTGAGCAAGTTTTTCTCCCTGTTCCTCTTTTTCCGTTTCTGCTAGTCAGCTCTCCTTTGCTTGTAAAAAACTTTTTTCCACATACTTTACAGACAATTTCGTGGATACCTGTTGCACTGTCTTTTTTTGTGCATTCTTTACACTTTCCCAGAAATCCGTCTGTCATTTTTGGATGCTTGTAGAAATTGTCTATTGTCTTTTCTTTTTTACACTTAAAACAAACTTTTGTTTTTAACATAGGTTGGTATGGTATAATTAAATAACTCTAATTATACCATACCATTTTAAACTA
>Ga0265297_10003737_pt1 | contig 26770 bp, 39 predicted proteins | sample Munlanlwell13791_FD_192502 | JGI IMG/M metagenome (GOLD analysis project Ga0265297, IMG submission 192502) | Leachate microbial communities from a municipal landfill in Southern Ontario, Canada - Leachate well 137-91 | ecosystem: Engineered > Solid waste > Landfill > Unclassified | place...
GCGATAGGTGCTGCCGGTGGTGGTCTGATAGGCGGTGCGATAGGTCTCTTTGGTATCATGGGGTTAGGTACTTATGACCAGCGCAAAGAGGAGGTGAATGACCAACTCTCCAAGACTCGCCCCGAGTTAACAGCAGAAGAGAGAGATAGAGTAGCATCAAAGAATGCCTTTGAATATGCTAAGGGCGAACTGGTAGGGGAAGGTGCCAGTGACTTAGCCGGTGCGATTATTCTTTCTCGACTCCCTGGTGGTAGAGTTGCATACAAGGGCGGCAAGGCTATGCTAAAGGATATGCTTGCCCCAGGCTTCACAAAGCAGATCGGAAAGGCTATGGCTACCCAGATGCCCTTCGAGATGGGCGGGGAGGCACTAACCTCGACGATACAGCATTACGCAGACGTGGAGGCTGGAACCAAAGAGGGTAAAATACCGTTGAGTGGCAAGGTGGTGGATGCAATGGGCACAGCGATGTTCATGTCCGCCGGGTTCGGTGTAGCCGCTGGGTCTTACAGTCAGGTTCGGGGTAATAAAACTCTTTCCAACCTGAATAGCGAGGATGAAGGTGTACGCCTTAAGACTATCAAGGATGTATCCTCTACGATAAAAGGTATTACTAAGGATAAAGACATAGCTTCGGAGTGGCAAAAGAGAGCCACAGAGTTAGTTAAGCGTGGTGAACAAATTCCTATCGACGTGAAGTTCTCGTCATTCATAGCGGACCAGGAGAACACGCAGACTGACGAAGAGAAGAAACTCGAAGAGTTCACTGCGGAGTACGACGACAAGACCATCAAGACCGTAGGGGCGTACAACCCGGTTATACAGCAGGCACCCACTCTGTCCACTGTGATAGAGCAGAACCAGGCTTTGCTCGGTGCTACCCCTAGCATAAGCACTTCGTCTCTAGAGACACAGCAGTTCGTACCCGGAGCACTGGAGGGATACGTCTCCGGTATCACACCATCTTCAACAGGGAGTATACCATCTTATGAACTGGCAACAGAACAATTGGAAGCAAAGAAACAACCTGCTGTTACTCCTCTCACTACTGGTACTAGTGGCGTTGGTGTCTCGACTCAGTCCCTAGTACCCTCTCAGCCCACCAAGGAACCATCTTGGAGTGTGGCTACTAAAGTAGTCGAGAAGGCCCCTAGCGAGTCCTCTGGCGCACAATCAGAACAAACGAGTACCCCAGTAACCCCTCAGGTGGAAACAGCACCTACACCTCTCCCAGCCCCTTTAACAAGCACTCCTGCTGAAACACCCACTACTCCTCCTGTTCTACCGGAGGAGAGGGGGGTCGGTGTGTCGGGCGTACAGGCAGAGGAGTACGACAAGCTCAAAGCGGAATCACCTTTCAACAAGGCGTTAGTAGAAGGGAACACCACTGAGTTGTTCAGCATAGTCGATAACACGTACAAGCAGCAAGAGGCGGAGCACAAGGCTGACATGAAGCTTCCTCCTGAGCAGAGGAAAGGTATCCCCGCGCCTACTACAAGGCAGATCATCTATAACTCCCTGGTGGACAGAGCCGCGAAGGATGGTAGAATGCTGGGTGTGAATGAGAATCTTACCTATACCGGGGAGGAGTTACGAGGAGAAGTCTTTGGAGAGAAGGCTGAAAAGGTTGTTAGCAAAGGAGGACTTGAGTGGGCTAGTACAGAGGGTTTGCATGTCGCGGATACTCCTGATGGACAAGTCCATGTGGTTAGCGAGGGGAAGAGTCGTCATGTGGTGTACTTGGATGGTAAACCCACAGGTAAGGTATACTCGTCCGCTGAGAAAGCTATGTCGTCCGTAGGGGCAGACTTCGATATCACGGAGTCAGCCTATGAGGTTAAAGGCTCTGGTCGCAACTATGGCGTGTATGAAAAATCCACTGGGAAGAAGATCAACTCAGTGCTCAACCGTAAAGGTCAGCCCAAGCCCGTAGCATTACACTCTAAAGGTAAAGCAATACAGTTCATCAAAGCGTACGAAAAGGACAAGGAACTCAATGTCAAAGATACTATCGCTGCTATTAACAGTGTTAAGAGGGAGAAGGTTAAGAGAACTGCTCCTGCGCAAGCTGACACTATGGCTACTCCCGAAGTTGTGGGAGTATCTTCCGCCACTACCGAACCAAGCGAGGTACCCGAGGAACGAAGTGACGAAGTTGGAGAGAAAGCGGAGGCAGCCTCGGAGGTCCGTACCGTCCAGGCTACGGAGACAGAAAAGAATCTTCTTACACACAAGAAGCAGTATAAGGACGTAGCCGAGCAGGCTAAGCAGCAGGACGTTCCGTTCCCGTATACCACCTTTGAGAAGTTTGCGGAGGACTTTCCTTTCGGCTCAGAGAAGTTAAAGGCTATCCTTCCGACATTCCAGAGAACCAAAAAGGGTCTCACCCGTGTGCTAAAGACTCAAGAAGAGATACGGGCTGCCTTCAGTGGCATAGCGGCTACAAGGAAACCTGGTAGTGTAAGCAAAGTTGTGGAGATGGATAAGGCTCTGGGGGGAAAGGGCACTGTTACCACTGCGGATAGAGTGGCGTCAAACAAGTCTCCGACTGATAGGGTAGACGAAGTTATTAAGTCAGTGAGGAAGAAGACCACTATCCTCAGACAGACCACTACCGAGAAGGCAAAGGAGTTCTTGCAGTACAGGAAAGCCAGAAAGGAGGTTAACTCTATTCCTCCTACCAGGATGGCTATTAATGGTCTTTTCGAAAAGGTTGACTCCAACGTGGTAGCCATGGGGGAAGTCAAAGAGCGAGTAGTTAGGATCACAGAGATTATCGCTAAGATACTCGATCTACAAGACACAAAGTTCTACCTATTCAATATCGACGAGGTAGAAGCGAAGAGTAGGGACAACAAGTTGAAGGAGTTCGGAGGAGAGATCTTTGCGTCTCCGTCTCTGCCAGCCTTAGAGAAGGGGTTCGTACGTGATGTTATCCTAGAGAACATGCAGGATGGAGAGTTTATTGGTGTTGACGGTCTAGTGAACTTCACGGAGAGTGGATTGCAGGACTCCATTGTGATATCCTATAGGCCCAACGACTCTCTTTTCAAAACCGTTAACACGTTAGCGCATGAGTTGGGACACATCGTACAACTGAAGATCCTTCAGAGACTTCTTACAAACAAACCATATTCCAAAGAGACTGCTATTCGAGATGCTTTACTGAGGGATTATGCTGAGTGGTTCGTTAAGTCTTACGCCGATAAGGGCACCACTGGTGCTGCAGCCTGGAGTCTCAAAGGCTCCTCCTTCGCGGAGGAACTTATAGAGATGACCAAAGAGGGTGCCGGTGGTTTGTATGCCTTAGAGGATTACTTCGATCCAGAAAACAACAGTGGTATTCCCGATGAGGAGTACTATAGGCGTAGAGACCAGGCGATATATTTCTCGTCGTTCAGTGAATGGTTCGCTGATAATGTTGCAAAGTATGTCACCACGGAGAAGGCGGCTACTACAGAGTTGGGGAAAGTATTCGAAGGCATAGCGGATATCTTCAGAGAATTCCTTGAGAAACTACATGTGATGTTCCCTGAGATGAAGTTGTGGCATAAGGATAAGCCAGCAGAATCAATCAGGATGTTCCTTAAGGACATACTTTCCTACGATCTTGTTGAATCCTACGCGGAAGACTCGATGGAGGCAGGAGAGTTTGAGATCGAGGGGCAGTCCTTCGTTGAAGTCATGATGCTAGATGACTATTTCATGGCGAGTATTGAGCCGGAGTTGGATGATAGGAAAGCCTTTGAGTCCTACCTCAAGTCTCTACAGACAGAAGAGGAACAGACCGAACCTGTAAGTAAAAAGGTAGAGGGACTGTCGAACGATCTGGTTTCCCAGGCAATATCTGTCATGGTAGACAAGCAAAGCAGGAAGATGGGTCTCCCTGCCTCGAAGACACAGGAGTTCATCTCTGCGCAAGAGGAAGTGAAGAGGTGGCATGACATTGTGGAGTCTGCTAGGAAGTACTATGACACAGGAAGACCGTGGCCCAGGAACGGTAAGATTCCTACTCATAAGGAATGGCTGAAGTGGACTTACGAGTTGGATGCTGCGAAGCGAAGACTCGCTAGGATAGCATCGTCGTTAGGTGTGGAGACAGAGAGTATCCCCCTGCTTAAAGGTTTGGACGGATGGTTCGATCTATCAGCTTTTACTGGCAGAGCTAACAAGATAATGTCTCTATCCTCTGCATCACCAATAGCCTATCACGGTACACCTCACGAGTTAAGGCTTACCGATGAACAGCTTTCAGGGCAGAAATTAAATTGGTTGGGGCCTGGTTTTAACCTCTCTACGAGCAAGGAAGATGCGCATTATAACTACGGAGGGAATGCTACTGGTAGACTCTACTCTTACATAGTGAAGATGAAGAGACCCTTCTACGCCAATGATCCTGATGCGGAAGTGGAGTTAACAGAGGACGAGTCGAACAGATTCATCGAGGCGATCCCTTTTCTCAAACAGGGATACTCGGAGGAGTATGCCGAACGCTTCGACTCTCTCCAAGAGGAACTACAACTTGAAGCCTCTACGGCAGGACTTAATACCACTGACATATGGGATATGTTCCAGGAGTTCTTCGGTGACAATAAGATTGTGGATACTGATGGGGATCTGGTCTCCGCTGGATACGTATTGAACGGCCTCTTGAGGGGACTTGGTTATGATGGCATAGTGTTCAACGCTTCGCTGAGTGAGGAGTTCACTGGTGGGACTACTGGTAACGTCACTGGTATGACGGGTATCAAAGAGGACACCACGCATTACCTGGTGTTCGATAAAGATTCTTCTCTGAAAGAGATCAGCCCCTTGTTAGCTAGGAGTAAGGCTGCTAGTAGAAAATCTGGAGTTTCCTCTTTAGGAAAACCTACTCGAAAATCTAAAAAGAAACGAGAGACACCCACTGCGACGGCACTGTCTAAAGTAAACGACTTCGAAGGGCAGTTTATGTCCTACGATATGACTCCCTCTTCTTCTTTCGAGGGGAAACCTAGTGTCTCCAGAGACAACTTTGTTTTCGCTTCCGCGAAAGAGTATAGGGAGAAGAGGAAAGCGAGACGAGAGGCTATGCGTAAAGAGTTTGAAGAGACTCCTGAGCAGATCAGGGAAAAGCTCGGAAGGGAATACTCTCGGAAGGCTATCACCAAGAGGCAGACAAAGAGTCTGTTACAGAGCATAGAGCAGAACATCTCTGACGCGCTCGGGTCAGCGTACGATAGACTACAAAGTATCTCCCCAGAGATGGCGAGAATAGTTAACAAGTACTTGCAGTATGCGAACCAGAAGAATGCTGAACACAAGAAGAGAATGGCTCCTTTCGTTCAACTCTTAGGGAAGATGCCTCGTTTGGAGATGCTTGAGCTTGGGGTGTACCTTAGCAACGGACAGACTAAAGACTTAGTCGAAATAGAGAGAATCTTTAAGAAGTATCCTGGCTTAGAGACTGCTTACAAGGCTGTCGAAAAGGTTCTCGCTGAGATAAGGGTCTCCGCTGAGGAAGCTGGTTTGGTGTTAGACAAAGAGGTCAAACACTACTTCCCTCGTCGGGTATCAGACGTGAAGGGTCTTAGAGAATACTTGGAAGGAAACTCGGAGTATGCCTCTGCGGTGAAAGATGAACTAGACGAGATGGAGAGAAAGCTCGGTAGGACTATGATGGACGATGAGAAGCAGGAAGTCCTCAAGCAACTCCTCTCGAATGGTCGCTACTATGGTCACTTGTCTAAACCCGGTGCTCTAAAGAAAAGAGCTGTACCCCGAGTTACCGCTGAGATGTCTATCTTCTACGATAACCCCATTGAAGCCTTACTGGGCCACGTCCTCGATATGAATGAAGCTATAGGACAAAGGCGACTGATAGGGTTCGCAGATCGGAAGGATAAGCTACGTCGTCTCCATGCGGTAGAGGAGAAGATGCAGAGTATGTCTCCAGAGGGAGAGAAGTTTGATTCCCTGGCTATGGAACGAGAAGGCATCCTCAAGTACTTAACGTCTCTGGAGACAGATGGAGAGTTACAAAACTCCCTCCAAGCGTTCTTGCAGCGCGAGGTGGATAAAGGTACCATCTCTGGTAAAGACCTTGATGAAGTCTTCGACATTGTGCGCTCCCGCCTGTTACAGAAGGGTATGCACGGTCTAACCTCTACGTTTCGTAACGTCACACTGTTGACTACACTGACAGACTTTAGTTCTGTGCTAACACAGACCACAGAGATATTCTCCTCGTTGCTCACCAACGGGTACATCAAAGCGATAGGTGGGACGGTAAAGACAGTAGTGGGTGGCAGTGAAATAGATATCTCGAAGATGGACCTCCAGCCTAACATCTCTGAGTACCAGGGTTTAGGCACTACCGCTGCAGTGAGTAAGGTACTCAGAGCGACTGGCTTTACCTTTGCGGATATATTCACGAAGAGGGCCAGGATGCAGGCCACACTAGATAGGCTAAGGGGCTATGCTCAGAGGTCCAACACAAAGAGGTTCGATGAGTTCTGGAAGCCCTACTTCGGAGAGGACTTTGAGCAGTTCAAGACTGATCTTAAGACTGGAAAGATGTCTGACCTAGTCATGGAGATGCTATGGGCTGACCTACTTAACTGGCAACCTATAGATGTCATAGCCTCCCCCAAGAGATACATGACGGCCGGTAACTGGCGTATCTTAGGCTTACTAAAGATGTTCAACCTTCGTCTCCTCAATGCTCTCTATAGGGAATCCATTGGGAAAATGAGGAAAGGCGGAGTCGCGAACGCAGTAAAGGGAGCTGGTGTGCTATTCCACGCTGTCTTGTTGTGGACTATGCTGGGGGCAGGAAAGGACGAGTTGGAGAATATGATCTTAGGCAAGAGGGAAGCCATAACAGATAACATGCTCAACAACCTGTTGAGCTTAGTGTTCCTGTCGAAATATGATATCGAGAAGCTCAAAGAGGATGATCCTGCCACAGTGATACTACGGAAACTAATCCCACCGACAAAGATAGTGAAGGTGCTATTCAATGACACACGGGCTCTCCTCGAAGGGAAACCAGTTGGAGAGTCACTGGCGTTGATACCTGGAGTGGGGAAGTATCTCTACGCGCAGACAGAGAAAGGGAAGTCGAAGCAAGCTAAGAAGAACAAAGAGTATTTCACTAAGGAGATAAAGCGTCTCATGTTCAACCCATCCAAGCTGAGGGAACTCCAAGCTGAGGTGATGGCTCATAACCGTGAGATGGCCTTGGCGGGAAGGAAGAAAGAGAAGCTGGAGTGGGCTCCCACCCTGGCGAGACTCAGGATGGAGTACAGGAAAGAACAGTTGGGTATCTCTAAGGAGAACTAAGAGGTTATCTCTAAGACCTAGAGGATAATCTAACTGACCTTTATAACTGACCTATCGTAAAGACTTATAACCTCTAAGAGGAATAACCTAATAGGTAGTATACTATATAAGATATCTTATAGTATATACTAAGGAGAGAAAAAGATGCAACCAACTAATATGATCTTAACTCCCCATACTTCGGGGGACACTTGGGAGGGAAAAGTCTTTGGGCCTATTCTTCTCGGCGGTGTACAACCCACGTATACACTGGAGAGTTGTAGAATGTATTTTAGACATACTATCAATGGTCGTGTATACTGGCGACTCAACTCAGATAGCAGTGTCTCCAGAGACGGAACCATTACTATCACCGACTCCACGACTTGGCTCGTGACAATCCCTGAGCAGGTACTGGACCTAGAAACAGGGACGTATTTCTGGGACTTTGAGACCGTTGACGCTAATGGTGCGATAAGAACACTATACAAGGGAACCTTGTTCATTACTCCGGAAGTGTCGAATGATGACTTTCTTAACAGAGCGTAACTAGGCACACATGGTGCTCCATGCTTCAGATGCATGTACAAACGGACGGGTGGGGCTCCACCTCTATGACTTCTAAGTAACTTTTTACACACAGGAGATAAATTAAAATGGCTGGTACGACTACATGCTCTATTCATGAAGGGCACAATATTCATCGGTACGATGTAACCTATGTGGCTGATGCCGCTGCGGCTACGATCCCCTCTCTCACTATAGACATATCTGATGGCTTGTTGCTGCACTGGGAGCATAACCCTGGCACTACCGTTGCGACGAGTCTGTTCGACGTCACCTTGACGCAGCGCACAGGGGTTGACGCCCTGTGTGGCGGAGGGGCTAACATTGTTACCACAGCGGGAGCCAACGCGTATGGGGGGCCTTTACCAGGAGGGGTAAGTATCACCCCTGTGCCTGTCAAGAACGAGTTGATCTTTGCGGCGTCAGGCAACGCAGTTAACTCTGCCACAGGGGTATTCTCCTTCTACATCATGGCGTTCTAACATGAACAAAAAGAAAAGAAGCATGATGAAGTTCATGCTATCTAGTTGCTGGAGTGACGGAGCTTATCTCTTCAGCGGGGACTTTACTACCTCCTTGGCCTACAAGGGAAAGGGTGTAGCCACCTTCACCCGCGCCAGTGCCAAGGTATTCACAGATCACGAAGGAAACTTGATCCGCACCCCCACCAGCAACGAGGCTACTTTCACCGGGGCAAGGAGAGTTAGGAATCTGTTAGCTGATAATACCAGTGAGGACTTCTCGGTTGCGAGTTGGACGAAGGTGGGGACGGCTACGGTTACGGGGACAAATGTTATTAATTTCCCTACGGTTAATGATTTAGTATCGACGGCAAGTACAACATACTTTGGAGCGAATCAAACTGCTGTCTGGTCTGTGGTTTTGTCCGGAAGTGGCTCTATCTCTTTACAAATATATCATGCGAACGGTGGTGGAACAACAGTAAAACAGGTTTCTCTCACTTCAACGCCGACTCGCTACGCTCTATCAAAAACCTATGCGTCAACTGTGCCCACTTCTGGGACATACGTTTACATTGTTCGCATTGCAGGCGACACCGCCACCCAAGTCACCGCCACTAACGCCCAATTGGAGGAGGTGACAGCTCAGACCATCCAGACCCCAGGCGAATACGTCAGTACCCATACCGCCTATGACGGGCAGACCGTCAAGGGTGTGAGGTATTTCGACTACGCCAACGGGAACACGGTAGATGCCAACGGAGTAGTCACCGAGGTGCAAGGAGCCGCCCTGACCACCCTCAAGGGCTTCGCATACGATCCGGCTACCACGAACAAGCATACCGGATACAACATGCTGGGGCCTGACCTCGTTTCCTCCACGGAACTAATAACGGTAGAGGCCGATAGAACATTTGCAAGCGATACTGGGTGGTGGACGAAAGGTGCAGGATGGTCTATTGGTGGCGGTGTTGCAACGTGGACACACGGTAGTGGGTCCGCCGCATTATCAAGGGCTGGTCTTGTATCCCCAGGTAGGCGTTACAGAATAAATTATGATGTAATATCCAATACAACCACCGCAAGTGCTTTAATTCTTTTAGCGGTTGGCTCTCCGGTTATATCTTCTACTGTTGGTACAGGTAAAACAGCGGATTTCACGCCGAACGATACATTCTTCTTCCTTTATATGTCTGGAGGGTCTGGTGGTGCAATCTCATTTGATAATGTTTCGATCAAAGAAATACAGGGTGCAAATAGTTCTGGCACAGGAGTCTCTGGTTTAGGAGTTGGAGCAAGAGCATTCTATGCAAGCTCCTGGCAACAAGGAATCACCGGCCTCACTGCAGGCGGGGCAACAGACGGCTACGCAGAGGTAGTCAGCGATACCGCAAAGGTAACAAGCGGAAAGCTCCTGCGCCTCATCCCTTCCGGCAAGGTTATCAAGCTCGTTGCCGGGGCAGCAGGTGCCAACACCTTTGACTTCTCCGGCGTTCTTAGTGCAGCAACGCACACAGTCTCCGCGTATATCCGTGGGAACGCAGTAACGGATACCGTGCAGCTCGGAGGCTCTGTTACCGGTGTTGAGGTAACGCCGCAAGCGTTGACCACTGAGTACCAAGTTATCTCAGCGAAATTCACCGCCCAAGCCACCGATGTGATGCGGATCCAAGTCCCGGCTGGGCAGACGGTCTATGTATGTCTGCAGCAGGCCGAGGCTTTAGAGGTTCCAACCCTTCCGGTACTGGTCGAGGGCGCCACTGCCTCAAGGTCGAGAGATGCCCTGACCTGGCCGGTAGCCGATGGGGTGAACTTCCGGCAGCGCGAGGGGACGTTGAGTGCAGATGTGACGTGGGGGTTTGCGAGCACTGTTGTGGCTGGATTGAATTTAATCAGTATTAATGGCTCAAGTGGGCTTTTGTTATACACTGGAGTATTGGGTGGTAATTATAGGTTAATTTCTTTGGACTCTACGAATACTCCTATTAGGGTTATCAGTCCCTTCACACAGGGCGACACTCAATTATCAAAAGTTTCTTGGTCAACAGCTAAAAACGCATTGAATGTGTACGGTGCAGGTGGGTGGGCAACAAAAACAGCATACGACGGTTCGTATCCTATGGGGACTGTTTTTGCAGTGGGGACATCCAGTGCATACCCCCTCTCAATCAGCAACATCCGTGTGCTGGGAACCGCTGATCCGGCAGGAGTGCAGTAATGAAAGCAGAAAAGAAAGAGAAACCAGCCGGCAAGAAGCTGAAGAAAAACGTCTGGAGGGATGTCAAGAAGCTGCTGAAGCGTGAGGACTTGCCGGAGCCTGCGACTGATATCGAGGCTGCAGCGCTGGTAAAGGAGGTGCTGAAATGAAGTGCGTGCTCATATCGGTCTCAGAGTTAACGCTGATTACGGATCCACTGTTCCAGGCTGAAAACGAGGCTGTGGTTTACGAGCTGGGCTTGCTCAACGCAGAGTGGCACTCGGAGTCTGGCGTCACTCCTGGGACAATCGCTGCGTCTGGCCGGAAGCTGATCCCAGCCACCATCGAGCTTGAATCCTCTGACCCGGTGACGCTGCTCCGGGCTTTATTCTTAATCTACAACCTCGATTGGCAACTGCTGGCCTGCCAGGAGTACGACGGAAGTGTGGTTTACCTGCCAGCACAGCCTGAGGTGTATCAGTTTCTGCCAGCGCGGTATTTGCAGATTGGTGAAGGTCAAATGGAGCAGCTAACTCCGGATTCCTCATGGATTCCGCGTAGGGACGGGCAAGCGCCGTGGATATGAAAGACAAGTGGCTCCAGGCGTTCGCGTCATGCTTCGTTGCCGCTGCGCTGTGCTTGAGCCTGTTATTTTCCGGGGGCTGCGCCCTACGCCTGCACCCTCTCCTGAATGAGCTGAACGGCGGCAAGCCACTCACAGATGAGCAAGTTGATATCAGAATTGAGCGGACGAACTACTTTGCAGTACAAGCAACTTGCATAGGGCAAGACCCGGCGGCAGTTATCGGGATAGGAACGATATTCGCTTGTGCTAAAATGAGATGCGCGGAGAACAAATTCTGGCAGACTGACAGGATATGTACCTGCCAGATAACCCTAATTGAAGGAGTAGAGTGGCCGCTAGAACACGAGAAGAAGCATTGCTACGGGTATGAAGATGTACTCTGGTAGGAAACACAGGAGAGTGTAATGGTAGTACAACTTGTTGGCTGGAGTATAATCTTAGTTTTGTTACTAGTAATTCTATACTCGCAAACTAGAGGTGGTAAATGAAAAACAAGGTATCACTTCCGGGGCTAAAGACTCATATCGCAGGTATCGGATTTATCATCCTAGGCTCCTATCTTGTGTATCTAGGTGATACAGTAGAGGGCGCTAAGTACGTAACCTGGGGTCTAACCATCATAGGCGGTAGAGCTGCTGTACAGAAGATCATAGATGAACTTAAAGTTAGGAGGTAGGCAATCATGAAGAGTTTCTTAGCGGGTGTACTACTGATTGTATTAGTGACTGGATGCGCTGCAGACCACTCCGTGTCAGTGTACAAGCTCGGAGCAGAGGGAGGATGGGGCGTCATAGGGGATGTCGTTGCGGCAGGATGTATCGTCAAAGTCGAGGGAGAGTCTCCCGGAGGCTTATACGTGAAGTACAATGATGAGGTATGCTTTGTAGAGTATGGTACACCTTACGGTGTAAACAAACAGGATGAGGGGCTGGCAGAGTAATGTCTATCATAAGAATTGATACCGACAAGTTCGACTACGTGAAGTTTCTTGGGTTGATGAAGGATGCTATCGTGAAGTGTGGTGGGAGTGTTACAGAAAAGGACACACCTCCTGACCCCCCTAAACCACCTACTCCTCCACCCGATAACGATAAAATCAAAGTGGTAGAATGGAGGGAGATGATTCACCACTATAACCCCCGATCCCTTATTGACAGTGGGTATCCAAGGGGTAAAGGTGTCTCCCTCATTACTTGTGTGGGGGATAGCTGGAAGTCCTGTACGTTTGAGGGGCAGGAGTTCCGGTGCCAGAATAGGAACGATGAGGGGAGAGAGTGGTGGACTAATATTGACTTCAGAGGACAGAAGCCAGTGGATATGCATGGCTGGGTTATCGTAGAGAGGATGAACGGGCAGAAGGTAAAGTTCAACATCCCGGACTTAGGCCATAGTTATACTGACTACAAAGGTAAGTGCTTCGGGAAGAAGTGAGCAACGGTTATGTACCATAGCACAGTAAAGTACAAGAAAGGGTATGATTATATTCTCGTTGAGAGCAGGGTATATAAGACCTCTGTACAACCTGACTACACCGTACATACCTCTTATGTGTCCCTGTTCCCGAATGGCGATCTTCATATCAAAGAGGGGTACGCTTGGGATGGAGCTTCGGGTGCCTTCGATACAGACACTAACATGCGAGCTTCCTTAATCCATGACGCGCTGGTCCAACTGGTACAGGAAGGCAAACTCGGAAGGGAGTACAAGGCCGATATTGACCACGAGTATTACTCTACGTGTAGGAGGGATGGAATGGCCCTTTTAAGAGCACTCTCCCACTTGCTGGCTATCCAGGTGCACGACTGGACTAAAACCCAACAGAAGACCTATGAGGCCCCTTCTCGACCACCACAAGGAAAAGACAATGATGAAGCTCAGTGACGAGGACAAAGAGGATATCGCAGGGAAGGTAGTAGAACTCTTCAAGTCAACCATGCCGGAGAGACGAGCTACCTGTAACTTCTGTGAGAACAGGGTATCGGTGGAGAGACATGAAGCACATCACGAGTTTCTCGATAAACTTATCTTAGTGTTAGACAGGATGGATAATATTAAGTGGGGAGTACTAAAGAATCTTGCTACAGTTATAACCCTGGGATTAGTAGGATTGATAGGAACGTTGTTGTGGAGATACTTCCTGACAGGAGGAGTAGTGAAATGATGTCACCTTTGTTAGAAAGACAAATGATGTTTGCACAGATGTTACCCTACCTACTTCTAAAAGTCGAAGAACTGGGGTACAAGTATACCCTGGGGGATGCTTACAGGGACCCTCGTTGTCCGTACGGCTCAGAGAGGTCCTTGCATAGGAGCAGACTGGCGATAGACCTTAACCTCTTCAAGCTCGGACCTAACGGTGAGGTGACTTACATACAAGATGATGAGGGACACAAGGAGTTAGGGGCTTGGTGGGAGTCTGTAGGTGGGACATGGGGTGGAAAAGGAAATGACTTTAACCATTATTCTTTAGGAGATGCCGGGCAGTGGTAAAAGTGTGTATCTCTTGCAAAAGAGAACTTCCCAGAACTATCGAGTACTTTTATTATCGTAATAAATCAAAGGGATACTTCTCATCTTGGTGTAAAAACTGTTCTTATGAGCATGATAAAAAGAATGCTACCAGAATACTTGAGAGCCAAAGAAAAAGGAGAAGTTTAAAAAAGAATCATTGTAAAGAATGCGGGGCTGATATAGGCTATAAAAGAAGACTTTGTAACACTTGTCTTAAAGCCAAGAAAAAGGCACAGAGGAAATATAACAAAACCATACAAGATAAAAGAATTAAACAAGCTCTTCCCAAGTGGGCTAATAAAAAAGCCATAAAAAAGTTCTACAAGAATAGGCCAGATGGATATGAAGTAGATCATATTGTACCCTTAAGAGGTGTAAATGTATCTGGTCTCCATTGCATAGAGAACTTACAGTATCTTCTATGTGCAGATAACAGAAAGAAATCAAACAAGTTCAACGACCCTAATCACTACTCCCTGGAGTTTGATTCAGACGGGGACGGGAGGCTGAACAAGTAAGAGAGAGCACCTGGGTACATAAGCATTCTTGCAATGCTATCTCATCAGACAGATCAATCACTTTCTCCCAGGTGTCTCTAAAGAACAAACTAGCAGCCCTTACCTTTACCGCCTTTACCTTTCTTTGCCATCAAGTACCACCTCCTCTGCTACTCTTCGTTCTTCAACAACCACTTATTACTTATTGCTTTGAAGCTATGCTGTGATTTATCTGCACGTCGAATCACTACGCCCTCCGCTTCGGTCTTCTTGTTCAGAGAGGATTTCATCTCTGCTATTTTTAAGAACCATTCTCTTAGAATTATCTTGTCTGCCTCGTGTGTAACCATATAGTGTACAATAGGGACAAATTTTAATCCTAGTTCAGCTGCGATATTACTTGCTGCCTCACTGGTAAGATAGCTCCTTGTGTCCAAGTCAAACACACTGAACACAAAATACTCTCTGTCCACCAGAGAGTACTTGTTACCCTGTATGCCAGGCCCTACGATCTCCCCCTGGATAACCAGGGACCGACCAGTACGCTTACAGTATTCTTCTAGCTTAGACTGGATGCTATACTTCTCAGCAACATACCACCAGTTAGACTGGTCTTTGCACTTCAACCATACGTTCCTGGAGCATACACCGAATAGACCCCTCTTGAAGAGGCCATTCCTGAAATCCCTCTTGTAGAAATATGATGCGGACTGCCCATCAAGTTTCTCCGTGATAACCAGTTCGTGCCCCATGAAAGGCTTGAAGTCCACCACGTTCTGTACCCTTTCCTCGTCCGTCTTAGGGAACCACTCCGGCCAGGAGCCTGATGCTCTGGGCCAGAGCTTAGCATGTACTCTTCTGCCGATACTCCACCTAAGAAGCCACTTGCAAGGAGGAGGCTTTTTAGTGTATGTACATACAGAGTCCTTAGCGCCAGGAACTTCATAAAGTTTAACACCAAGCTCCTCTGTGACATCCTCTCCTTCGTGGTAAATACTTTTGCTGGGAAGTATCGGAAAGAGTGGAAGGGCTAATCCCTGCGACAACTGCTTCATAAGCTTAATGGTCTTGACTCTAAACTTCCTCTCCCTCATGAACTCTGACCACTCTTTATCAGCCGGTAGCACACTATCTATCTCGAAGTAGATACACAGATCACCCACCTGAAATTCTCCTTTACGAACAACGCACTGCCACCCATCTATCTTAGCTAACTCTATCTTATCAGCCCCTGGGATAGGTTCGATAGCGCAGATGGTACGTATCGTTACAAGCTTCCTACTCATGTCTCATCTCCTTCGGGAAGGGCATATCAGCTATCTCCTTGGAATCACTCCACTCGAACCTCTTCCACGCAGTCTCACAGTACGGGCATAGCCACCACGATACGCCGTCGTAACCCGATGTTTCCACGCCGATGCACCTGCCGAACCTCTTCGGCGTCTCCTTAGTCCAGCCGAACATACTCGCTTTGTCAAGAGCTTCAACCTCCGAGAATCCTATCTTAAGGAAATGCTCATAGATGTCATCTGCCTCCAGGTCCTTGCCACACGCAGGGCAAACCTTGCTGCCATGTACTTCGTTAAGGTACTTCATTGCACTAACCCCCTCTTGATCTTCTCTTTCATATATCTAACCTCCTCGGTAGCATGATAAGCTTTAGTCTGCGCTAACCTAGCTTGCTCATGTGCAGTGAGCATCCTCTCGAATTCCTCTTGTTGCCTAATCGCTATGCTCCGAGGAGTAACTCCCCCGTAAACAGACTTATCTTTGAGGGGATTACTCTCCACCACCACGAGAGGTTTCTGCTGGCACTCCAGCATGGTTGTCAGTGTGCCGAGTATTGCCTGAAGGAGTTCACCTTGCGCTTTGAGCTGTGTCTCCAGAGACAAGAGTTTCTCATCTACAGATAATCTTGATACATTTTTACCTAGATGTACTGTACTAGCGTTTTCTCCTTTGTAGCCACCAATACCAGACCCGTAAGCGAATTCTATTTTACTCATATAGCTACTCTGCCTCTCTGAGAATCTCTTTTATAAGAGCAGGGTTGTCCTTGATGAAGGCGTGGAGCAGACAGAGATGAATGAAATTCTTTTCCACACGTCTCACATACAGAATTAATATCTGCTTGAACCTTATCTGAATAATAACTTCTAGCACACTTTTTAGAACAAAAATGTTTACCACTCTTACTCCTATCTAATTGTGCTGAGCTTTTATAAATTATTGATCCACAATTTTCACAAGGGACTTCTTCTCCTGTTCTAAACTTCTTCATAGCACAACTCTTGCAGGAGTTTGATTTACCTTTTAATACGTAGTCAACTCGTTGAGTTGTTTCATATCCGCAGTTACATCGAACAGTCCAAAACTCACTGCTCTTATCGAAGTGTGAGTGTTTAACTACAGTCCACTCTCCAAACTTCTTCCCAATGTATTCCCCCATATTATATAAACGCTTAGACACCGCACGTACCCCCTTTCCCAGTGATTTCACATACATCATGTTCTGTGTACACTATTCCTTCTTTCTCTATAGCTTCTTTGTACGGCACTGAAGTTAGGGGTTGACCACCACGAGAGCCATCTGGGTAGCAAGTAAACCCTCTTAATCGAGGAGCATACATAGCGAGAAGCTTAGCAAATCCTTCCACTGTACCCTCGTTGTTAAACTCTGTACCCCATCCAGGCAAGTTAATAGTCGAGGAAATAGAGTGGTCTACGTACTCCTGAACGTCAGCTTGAAAAGATATCCTCCTCTCGGGGTCTTTAGCAAGATCAACCGCTGTCTCTATACTATCGGGGTCAATCCCGTACTCCTTGATGAGATAGTCGGCAGTTTTATCCACTACGAATTGATACTTCCAACTACTACCATCAAGTACGTACCTTCGCTTGTATGCTACTGCGTAAAGGGGCTCAACGCCAGTCGAAGTAGATGCGAGAATGCCTATGGTTCCCGTTGGGGCTATAGCCCTGTACCCTTTTGGCCTATTTAAATATAACCTATCGCAATGCTCGTTAGCCCCAAGCTCGCTGTATTCCTGGTACACCTCCAACCACTCTCGAAGCTCATCATTCATTTCATACTTATATCCCCTCTTCATGAGCCACTCATGAATACCCATAAGTCCAAGCCCTATACGTCTATTTTTTTCTCTTACCTCCAATACTTTGTTATATGGTAAGTCAGCACGGAGTGTTCCACAAATAAGGAACTTTGCCGCTACCCTTACTAAATCCTTAAACTCTTCTATGGAATCTATGGCTCCCATATTAATTGAACCAAGATTGCATACATCGCTGTCATCCTCACTAGTGACTTCTGTACAAGCATTCCTCAGAGTTTCATTTTGCTTAGAGCCGAAATTGAAAGAAAAACCAGGTTCTCCATTCTTGAGTGCATTACGTACATTCCTAAGATATACATCTGGCAGAGTACCTGTCTTACAAGCCTCAACAAAAGCATCATCATAGTTCACAGAGATGTTAGTCATATCGAGAGGGGCCTTGTAGTTAAAGTCCAGTCTCTTAACGTCTGCCACTGTGAGACCATTCCCACCGGGGATAAGCATAGACTCCCAATCTTTAGAATAAAGGAACTCCTCAATATCAGGGTGCTGCCAGTTCATGGAAGCATACATAGCTGACCTTCTAGTGCCACCCTGCATGACATTTCTTCCTATCTCATTCACCATGTATATTAACGATAGGGGTCCTGAAGCAGTACCACCTGTTTTACCAACTGACCTACCCTTTGGTCTAAGTCGGGAGTAATCCACCCCGATACCGCCACCCACCATTAGACAGGAAGTTGCCCTCTGAGCTACCGCACCCCACTCCTCTCTTGTATCCTCCTCTGCTCTGAGGAGAAAGCAGTTGTTGAAGAAGTGTGCTCTCCTCCCAGCATAGTATATATATCTACCACCGGGTAAGAACTTCATTGAAGTGATAGCATCAACAAGATAGTCACACTCCGGTACAGAGAGAGTACGCCTACGTCTGCCTGACATAGTTCCACATACGTCATCTACAATAGTTCTGGATCGTTCAGGCCAGGTGTCCGATTGTGTGAGCGCATACTTCTGATAGAATATTTCCTTTGCGATAGGTGTCTTGAATTTATACTCTGTCATTCCGTCATATCCCTCTGAACCTCTTTGGTTAACTCCTTCTTGAACTTCACCACACATTCCGAACAGATGTATATTCCCGGTGCCTCTGGGGCCTCGATAAGAAAGCCACCCTTGCGTTCCACTGCAACCTTAGGGCGGAGGCAGAACGAACAAGTCACTCTTTGTCCTCCGTATTAACTATCTCGTCTCCGTCCCTGTAATACTTCCCAAGGAACTTACCTACAGAACCATACCCGCTACCTCCAGTAAGATAAATAGAGAACTCATCCCTGCTATTCTCCCTGTTGTAAGATGCTCGCACAGAAACACCACTGTCCCATCCATTTATATCAGCGTCCATACCTGATCCCTTCGTGCCAAGACGAGACGCTTCACCACGATTACCCTGCACCGTAGCCCTAAAGTGTGCCATCAGTTACCCCCTTTGACCTTCCAATAGAACTTTTCCATGTCGAACACATAGACTCTCCAGCCCATATCCAGCACTACATCGTAGAGATACTTCAAGTCTTGCACTGTGAATAAGCACTTGGTCGCTCCTGCTCTCTTAGACATACTAAAAGAAATACTCATAGACTGATAAGATTGATATCACAGAAAATGTTCCAATGAGCAGCACTAGTACAGCAGTTACTATGCACACTAACACCCTCGACCATACACTCATTACCTCCCACCAGCCTTATCATTTGCTCTCTTCTGCGCTATCGCATCTTCCTTCATAGTCTTGAACTCCGGTGAGTCACCTACAAGAGTCGCGTAGCCGTCCTTGGACCATCCTCCGCCCTTCAAGTGAAACGACGGGAGGGGTATCTGACGGTGTACCTTGCTGCCACACTCAGAGCATACCTGCTTGTCCCTATCCTCAACCTTGACTTGCAGCGAATAGATATACTCATCACACTTGTCACAGAAGTATTCATATGCTGGCATGATTCTTTTCCTGGTTAACAATCATTCGATCCAGATAAAAGCGAGCCTTCTTGAGGTCCTCCAAGTACGAACCCTTACGACCACACCTCAATAAGTATTTCAGTGTGTTGGCGTAGTGTGACGCCTGAGACAAAGGTATTCCGTTACTCACCACAGCGGCCTCTATCACGTCGATCACCTCTACGCCCTTTTCTGGAAGAAGCTGGTAATGAGGAGGCTCATTGATCTTATCCTCTTTGCATATCGTGCAGGTTCTATCACCTTCGCTCCACTCAGTTCGAGAGTAATCTACTCTCTTAGTACCATAGTGTGCATCAACTAACCTCTGCGTATCTCTTGTCACAGAGTTTTGTCCTGTAAACTCTACCGGATTAACTTGTCCTGGAGTATACCACTGCCTCTCCGAGGCAGCATCGTGGCTCGTGGTCTTCGCCACACAGTGCTGTCCACACATATCTCTCTATGCCTCCTTGCAGTTAAAGTATTCTATGGTATCAAACTCGAAGTAATACTCATTTATCCAATAAGACCTCCATATTCCAAAGAAATTTCTAATCTGAACTTCTACGTACATAGTAGGTTTATCCCCTAAGCAACCACTAATTTCTTTATACTTACCAGTTAAACGTACACCACAAGATGATAAATAATAATCTTCTCCATCAACAGAAAACTTTACTCTCGTTTGTTTCATAACACCATCCTCCCATTATCATATACAATAGCTTCTACTGGGCAGGCGTCTACGCAGTTGCCACACTCCATGCACACTGTTTCATCTACGATAGCATACACATTCATCACCATAGCCCCTACCGGGCACACATCCAGACACTTCTCGCAGCCCATACAATCATCTGTGACTTTGATACTCATTGAAACTTCACCTCCTCTACCTCTCTTAGGCCCTCTAACATATCCTCTGGCTCTAAGTACTCCATCCTGTCTGTCGTTGACGCTACGAGTAGAGCATCCACATGATTATACCCGAAGTCGTAGTCTGTCAGTAGGTGAATACCCATCGAAGAAATTATCAGTATGGCTTTACCCTCAGCATCCTTTGGGAGCCTGAAGATCTTAGCTCCAAACCTTAGTCGTTGTCCCATAGTATCAGAGGAACAGATCCTCTTTGAGCATCTCTTTGACTCGCTTGTAATGCCTCTCGACATACTCCATAAGCCCCTCCTCTAGGTCTTCCAGTTTGAGGCCGAGCTTCTCCTCCAGTTCCGCTAAGGAGTAGTTCTCGCAGAGTATACTGATAGCCTCTTTCACCGGATCGTAGCTCATGGTAGTACAGACCTCATAGGCATAAGATATGGTACACCTCTCACCAACAAGACGCACCCATGCACCGGTCTCGTAACGGAACCCTTGTTGTATGCATAAGGAGAACCCTTGTCCGAGATGAGGCAGCCAGCATCCACACCGTAGATCAGTTTGTTGGGACCCTTCGTAGCCTGTACACCAAAGCGGTTATGTGAATGGCCTAACACAGTGGTACAGCCCAACGACCTAGCAGCATTCAACGTCATCTCCGCAGTGGTGTGCCTGAAGTGTACCTTCTCCCTAGTGCTATCCACTGTGAGAGTTAAGTCTTTGTGCCACCTCCACCCCCGAGGTGAACCTATAAGCTGCTCATATGGAAGCAAGATTTCTTTAGGAATACCAGCCTGTGTACCCTTCTTGTAGAGACGATCATCATGATTAGACGCCATGATCTCCAGGTTGGGGAACCTCTTGGCTAGTTCCCTTATGCATTGTCTGGCAGCCTCGATCTCCTTGTTGGGTACGTCAGCGTTGGGTACCTTGGGGTACGAAGAGAAGCAGTACTGGTCGAGCAGGTCCCCCATGTGCACAACCCTGTCGATCTCGGGGTACAAGTCAAGCAACGCATCAAGGAACTCGAAGGTGTCAGGGTGATGATAGGGGAAGTGAGTATCCCCGAAGACTAGGATGTGGTCGTTATTATGCCTCTTCATTAGCACCTTCCCTGTCCTTAAACATAGCCTTAAGATATTTCCTCTCTCCCATGATTACCCCTATGAGTTCATCCTTTTTTTCCTCCGACGGAATAAAGGAGGCAACCCACCCGTACATCAGGGTGGTAGCCACAAGGATTTTCATAAGGCCATCATCCTCGCTATCGGTGTACTTGTCGGCCAACTCAGTTAACTCCACCAGCAGTCGCTCCATGTCCTTGATCTTCTCTTCGTCCTTCATTTATTCTCCTTCTGCTTAGTTATCTGTGTATCAACCCACTGCGCATCAAAGTCACCCTTAACGAACTCGTGGGGCATGTTGTCTAAGGAGTAGCAAAGAAACCCATACTTGATACACCATTCATAGTACGTCATTGCGCTTCCATCCTTACGCTTCGCTCCATACTTTTTATGTGGGTTAGGGAAGATGAACACTAGTCTGCATTTAGGGTTTGACGCCGCGATGGACCGGTACTTAAGAGCATCCCCGTCCCTGAAGAACCCCTTAGATTCCACTAGGAGCCAGGGTTTATCAGGCCAAGTGAAGTCCGGTTGGTACACCCGGTGAGTAACGTATTTGACCTTGTGCTCCTTGCTCTCGTAGGTCACACCGATAAGACGCTCGGCAACCCTCCCCTCCAGACGAGACTTGTATATCCCAGTCTTCCTAGCTTTTCTTTTTCTGGGTGGACTCCCAGTCGAGGTACTCCTTCGGAAAGATTTCATTGACCTCCATGTAGTCTTCTACTTCTTCCTCAATTTGTCTCCTTGTCTCAACATCACCTTTATGTTCTTCCAGTATCAGTAAGGATACTAACCGGATAGATTCAAGCATCTTTGCCACAGCGTTCCTTAGCAGTGTTTCTCTGCTGGGGTAGTCCTTGTCGGGATACAACTTGAGTTCAGCCTTTACGTATTCTTTTACTCCTGTTTTCCAGTACTCTCCATCCTCAACAGAACCGATAATCTTCTCCGCAGTCTTAGACCCCATGCCCCAGATGCCCATGATGCTGTCTGTCTTGTCACCCATCAGCACTTGTATCCACAGATTCCTTTCTGCTTCGTCTCCAGAGACAACGAAGTGTTCACATTTCACCGGGTTGTAGTGCCTCCCAGCGATCTGCTTAAGGTCCTTGTCTGTCGTGCAGATTACACACCCCTCAGCTCCTAGTTCACAGGACCGTATACTCAAGCAGTCATCAGCCTCCAGTCCCTCCCTTATTAAGGCCCCATACTTGCGAGTCATATACTCCTTACACGCATCCAGGTGGGTAGGTCTTTTCTCTTTAGCACGATCAGATTTGTAGGTGGGATATTCTTCTTTGCGGAAAGACTTGGGTGACGACAAGTAGACTTCCATTTTACAGCCCGGAAAGGCATCCTGTATGGATTGCATCATGTTCTTCACGTTGTGCAGAGCATTCTCTACTGGCTCAGGAAGATATACCACTTCGAGCTTCGATGAATCAACTCCATATTCCTCACATAATCTAATGGCATCTTTTTTGTATCTCTCAAATATAGGTGGGCCAGATATCGTGTACGCCTTACCATCACACGTAGCTGCCGAGCGGTACGCTATGATGTCACCGTCCACCAGCACTGTGACTTGTTCGGTAGGTTTATCCTTTAGAATCTCTTCAAACATCTTGTCTCCTTGTAAGAAAGAAAGCGAAGGGTAGAGTGGAACTCTGGTACATTGCTTTTCTTTCTCCTACGCTTCCCGACGAAGCGGATCAATGCCACGGAAAAAGATAAACGTCTCCAGAGACAACCCTACCCTTCCTTCCTAGCCGTTTTCTTACTTGTACTCTCCTACATACCAACTCCAAGAATCATCTTTTGGTTGTTTTTGTTTAACAATCCAAGAGATACAATCCTCTTTAGTAGGAAAATATTCTTCAGTAGTCTCTCCACCATCTTTCCATTTCTTTATTGCTAAGAATTTCATAGGTTTTATTTTGTTCAAAACTGAATCTTACCTACTCCGCCACCAGTGCCACCAGGCACAGAGGTGGTATAAGTCACAAGGCTGTGGATAGTCACACGGTTGAAGTATAGAGGGAGGTGAGTCTTGCCAGCCACAGTGACGAACTTACTTGAGCAGTGCACTGTCACCACCGAGCCGTTACCTACGGGCTCAGTCCACGGCGTACCATCTTCGATTTCCACTACCGGCTTATCCCTATACGACCCATCGGGGTACTTGGCCTTCATCTTCGCCGTGATGAATACCTCTCCGTCCTTGTTGGTCCTTACGTTAAAGCCTATGGCCTTCATGTCCTCTGCCTGTTCCTTACTCAGCATCAAGTCGATCTTGTAGATAGGCTCTCCGAACTTATCGTCGGGCTTCTGGATGTGTGCCCATTTGCAAGCCGTCTTGTCCACGGTGAAGTAAAAGTATTTCTCGGTAGAGAACGCATCTTTGATCTGCTGAATTTCTTCTGGTGTCTTGGTCATGTTGTTGTTCCTCCGTTTTAGATTGTGCTAGTTTTATAACTACCTAGTAAAAACGAAAACCCACTCCCTAGTGTATACCCCCTATACCTTGGTAGGGGCTAAGGTGATACCTGTAAATTCAGGTCGGATGGTGCGCCGTGCCTTGCCAGGAGTAATCTCCTTCTACTCTTCGTTCAAATTGTCTATCGCGTCGTCCCATCCCTCCCAGTTATCTACTCCAGCCCCTCGCAATGCGTCTAGTAAACGCTGGTCTTCGAGTAGTTCCTGATACTCCTTAACCGATATGGTTACTGTCCCTAACCTTGTACCTTCTCCAATCTCTACCACTGTGTCACTCCTCTTTGCTATCCTTTGTGAACTTGTTCTTTATCCACACCGTGACTATCACTCCCATAATAAACCCACAGGCAAAGATCATCACGAAGGGAGTTGACGATGTAATCATTACTGTGCGATCTTGGGGATCGGGAAGGGGACCTTGCTTACATCCTGGCATTTCCCCTCGTCCTGCGCAAAAGACTTACCTTTGAAGTCAGTAGCTTCTAAGCAACCGATATTGCTCGACACAGTGGAGCACTTCAGCTTCAACACTCGGCTCTTACCGGGGGATACCAAGTCGATACTTGCCCATCCATCACCCTGTGGACACTCTGGGACCTGAGTGCTGTCACCCCTTGACACTACGTCCCACTCGGGGTAGAGTTGAGCCCTCCACGCCTTAGCGTTCCACACTGCATTCTCTTTAGCCTGCGCCCTCGCTGTCTCCAGTGTGTCGAAGGATACCTCCTCTCCCCCACAAGCTCCCAGCATCAGGACACAACCCACGAACAAAGCTACGATACCTTTTCTTACCATACTGTTTTCTCCTCCGTTAAAGTTTAGCTACAAAGCACCATGATAGTATACTTTTTGCCCCTTTTGTCAACGACTCTAAGTACCAGTAATAACTACGTCTCTACATTTTCTTACCACCTCCCTCATTAAAGTATAAGCTCTCTGCCTCGAAACACCTAGCCGCTTAGCAACCTCACCCTCAGAGGAGTAGAGCAAGTAATAATCAAGAGCTTCCTTCTCCCTATGGGTAAGTTTTACCTTAGAGAATATAACACTAAGAGTATCCTTATCTGTGATATCTTCCTCCACTAAGAGATACTCTTCTAAGTTTATAGCCTCTGGGATATCCCATAAATGAGACTCCTTAGCTATTTCATTCTCTAGGTTATATCCTAAGAGTATATCCTTAGTGTTCTTCTTATAGGTTCTCTTATTACGAAAATGCTTATACTCCTTATTCTCAAAGTTCTGGAGAGCGTGGAGTACCTCGCTATACACATGGGTCTCCATGGTTACACCCTTGGTGGGATCATATGAACTCCTGGCTCTCATCAACGCCATGAAGCCCTCTTGCTCCAGGTCTTGTCTGAGAACCTGTAAGTGTATCTTCTGTCTGAGAAACTTGTTGACTACGTACTTCACGAAACTAAGGTCTGTTTTTATGTCCTTGTCATCATATGTTGTCGTCACTTGTTCTCCTTTAGTTGAGAGTCGTCAAGCCAGTCTATCTTCTCATAATAGCTATCATTGATGAAAGGCTTATTTATACGAAGACTAGATTCTTTTTGATAAACAGTAAGATCAATTTGTGGTACTCCATCTCCATCGCATTGAGAGACAATACCTATGTATCCTATCTTTGAATATGAGGTATCACCTGTGTGCTCCATCGTACATACCACCACGTCACCCACCTTGAACTTATCCGCCATATTCTTTCCCTTTGTCTCTGTACTGCGAAGGGTCTACCCACTCCACCTTTTCAAGTTGCTCTTCTTCTGGGTGCCATATCCCATCGGTACACTGGAATCTATTCTTATATTTGGAAAAATCTACTTGTACAGACCCAGACTCCATGTACCGCAAAACAATTCCAATGAAGCCTACATCATAGCACGGATAGTTTGGCTCTCTTTCCTCGACAACAATAACTGTGTCACCTTTCTTGAACTTCACCTCAGTGTACCTCCGCGTAATTCCGTCCAACCTTTATGTCCACCTCAACTGGAACCTTTAAATCAAAATTAACAGTGACTTCTTTTGCTTTGTCGATAAGTATGTCTTTAAAGACCTCAAGCAAGGCGGGATTGCCATCTACCACCTCAAACTCTAGTTCGTCATGATACGCTATGATCTGGCCTATTCCTTTATATCCGATGATTTCTCTATGCACAAGAATCATCCACTCCTTGAAGATCACCGCTGCGGCATGTTGGATCAGTGTGTTTAATGCTTTGTGCTCAGATCGAATGAATACCTTACGACCATCAAGGCCGTAGATGTACCCACCATGTACCTGTCTAGCCTGTATGATGGCATCCTTAAGCTTCTTCAGGCCAGGGTTAGTCTTCCAGAATGTCTTTATCAACCCTTCCGCCTTATGCTTGGAGCACTTGAGCTGACGGGATATCTTCAACGCTCCGGCTCCATAGCAGATCGCATAGAGGAAGGTCTTTGCCTCACTCCTCGTTATCCCGAGGGCATCAGCGTTGAACTGGTGGATATCTCCAGACATAACTATCCCAGCGAACAACCCCCCGTCATAGCTGTGTGTATAATGCGCCATGACTCTCGCTTCGATAGCCTTGAGGTCCACACCAACCATAATCTTTCCGGGTGGCACAGTGAACAGACGGCGTATCTCCTTACCGTACAACGACGAGGGGCGGGGAAGGTTAACGATCTTACCCGTGTGCCTGTATCTCGCAGTTGGTGTACCACATGTGATAGCTTCGCTTGGCAACCTGCCATCAGACCTAACCTCAGGTATAGCCCCTTTGCTTACGTCTCCATCATTCACAAGGTAGGATTTCCTGTGCTTGATGGTCAACAAAGTCTTGATTTTACCGCCAAGTCCGTCCCCTGGGAGGGAGTCAAACGAGTCCTCTGTGATCTTGGGAGAGGTGTTTACCCTTGTGCCATCTGCCTGCTCTTTGAAGTTCCACTCTGTGGGCTGCCACCCTAGCCCGAGAAGAGTATCCTTCAGTTCTTTGGGTGACTTGAGATTGACACGCTTGAAACCTATCTTCGTAAAAGGTCCAACCCCGTTCCCGAACGGATAGTCCTTGCCGAGAAAGTTTTCTA
>Ga0265297_10003738_pt1 | contig 26768 bp, 23 predicted proteins | sample Munlanlwell13791_FD_192502 | JGI IMG/M metagenome (GOLD analysis project Ga0265297, IMG submission 192502) | Leachate microbial communities from a municipal landfill in Southern Ontario, Canada - Leachate well 137-91 | ecosystem: Engineered > Solid waste > Landfill > Unclassified | place...
TGCGTTGCTCCAGTTATTCCCTCCTGTAGGGCACATTTAAATGTGCCCTACGGAAGAGAGGATAGAGCGAATATCTCTCAGGAAACCGGAACAATGCATATAATCTTCGTCTATGGAAACACCCAAAGCGCCTTCTAATTTCATACGCGATATCATTAATGCTGACATTGCCAGCGGCAAGAACGGCGGGCGAGTGCATACGCGCTTTCCGCCTGAACCGAACGGCTATCTCCACATCGGCCACGCCAAGGCCATTTGCATCAGTTTCGGAATTGCCCGTGATTACCAGGGGCTTTGCAACCTCCGGTTTGATGATACCAATCCCGAGAAGGAAGAGGTCGAGTATGTGGACTCTATCCGCGAGGACGTCCGCTGGCTCGGGTTTGATTGGGGGGAGCGCGAGTATTATGCTTCGGATTATTTCGGCCAGCTCTATGAACACGCGAAAACGCTCATCAAAAAAGAAAAAGCCTATGTCTGTGATCTGAGCCCGGACGAACAACGCGAGCACCGCGGCACGTTTACAGCTCCCGGCAAGGAAAGTCCGAACCGGAACCGTTCCGTGGAAGAGAACCTGGATCTTTTTGAGCGGATGAAAGCCGGAGAATTCGCGGACGGCTCCCGTGTTTTAAGGGCGAAGATCGATATGGCATCGCCCAATATCACGATGCGCGACCCCACGATCTATCGTATCAAGAAAGCATCGCATCACCGCACCGGCGACAAATGGTGTATTTACCCCATGTATGATTTTACGCATTGCATCTCGGATTCCATCGAAGGGATCACACACTCGATCTGCACGCTCGAATTCGAGAACAACCGCCCTCTTTATGACTGGGTGCTCGACCAGCTTGGCATTCATCACCCCCAGCAGATCGAATTCGCCCGTCTCAACATCACTTATACGCTTTTAAGCAAGCGGATCCTTCTGAAGCTCGTCCAGCAGAAGATCGTTTCCGGGTGGAACGATCCGCGCATGCCGACGATCTCGGGGTTTCGCCGCTGCGGCTACACGCCTGCGTCGATCCGTGCGTTTTGCGACAAGATCGGCGTCGCGAAATTCAACAGCACGATCGACATGGTCCTGCTCGAAAATTCGATCCGCGAAGAACTTAACAAAACCGCGCCGCGTGTCATGGCGGTGCTCGATCCCTTGAAGATCGTGATCACAAATTATCCGGAAGGCAAAGTCGAGGAAATGGAAGCCGTGAATAATCCCGAGGATCCGGCGGCCGGGACACGCAGACTTCCGTTCTCCCGCGAGCTTTATATCGAACGTGATGATTTCCGCGAGGACGCACCCAAGAAATTCTTCCGGCTTGTCCCCGGCGGGGAAGTGCGCTTGCGCTACGGGTATTTCGTCAAATGTGAAAAGGTCGTGAAAGACGCTTCGGGAAAGATCACAGAGCTTCACTGCACCTATGATCCCGGGACTCGCGGAGGCAACAATCCTCCGGACGGACGCAAAGTGAAAGGCACGATCCACTGGGTTTCTGCCAAGCATGCGTTCAAGGCCGAGGTCCGGCTCTATGATCATTTATTTGCCGCGAAAGACCCGGGCAATGTTCCGGAGGGCCAGGATATCCTGGTGAACCTGAATCCCAAATCACTGGAGACAATTTCCGGGGCGCTTCTTGAACCCGGTTTGAAGGACGCGGAACCCGGCGAGCGGTTCCAGTTCGAACGGCTCGGCTATTTCTTCGTGGATCCCATCGATTCCACGCCCGGCCAACCGGTCTTCAATCGCACAGTCACCTTGCGCGATACGTGGGAGAAGATCGAGAAGAAGGGGTAATCACTGCACTTGCGCCAATTGCGCAAGTGCAGCTTCGTGACAGCTTTGGGACTGCTGTCTACGAAGTTGGGGGACTACCCTTCGACAGGCTCAGGGTTACAAGTGCCAAGAGACTTTTCAAGATGGAAAAGTTTTTGTACTGAGCAAACGAAGTGCGTCGAAGTACTGGGGAACTAGGATTTCCCGCCGGAGGACGGGTGCGCCTCTGGCGCAGAACCTAGGCCCGTTTCTCTGGGTTTTTCATCATCTTAAAAATCACTACAGAATGGCTGGGGAACTAGGATTTGAACCTAGACTGGGTGATCCAGAGTCACCAGTGCTACCGTTACACCATTCCCCAACGCATTATGACAAAATCTTATCTAATTCTTTTCTGCCTTGGCCGGACTTTAAAAAGTTTTCACGTCTTCGCGCTTCAGAAAGTGTCAAAAATATTTCCTGAAGGATTAACCGCCACGGTATGCGGCCGCTTGTATAACGACATCGACCGGCATTATGTTCTTCCAAGCGTTTTTGGACGTCTTTACAGCTGCCAACGTACCGTGTATTATGCGTTTCACTGACCAAAACGTAAACAAAATAGCTCATAGTTGCTCAGTCCGGATTTCCCGCCGGAGGACGGGTGCGCCTCTGGCGCAGAACCTAGACTGGGTGATCCAGAGTCACCAGTGCTACTTCGCCGAAGGACGAATCCGTCCTCTGGCGGACGTTATACTCAGCCGAAGGACTGATCCGTCCTCCGGCGGACATTCCCCAATGAAATATAAGACCAAAGGCGAGAAAAAGTATGGGAATTATAGCGGGTCTTCATCGTGCCGACAAGAATTCTTCTCCCAGCTAAATTATTCGAGGAACATTTATGCTTTGCCAGCGACATATTCCATTCATGAAAGAAGCGATTCGGGAGGCGCGAAAAGGATTGCGCGAGGGCGGGATCCCGATCGGGTCCGTACTAGTGAGGGATGGCAAGATCATTGGCCGCGGGCATAATCGCAGGGTCCAAAAAGGTTCCGCCATTCTTCACGCGGAAATGGATTGTCTCGAGAACGCGGGGCGTCTCAGGGCCAAAGATTACGAGAAATGCGTGATCTACTCAACGCTTTCGCCGTGTGATATGTGCACGGGCGCCATTCTCCTCTATAAGATACCGGTCGTAGTGATTGGGGAGAACAAGACCTTCAAAGGTCCCGAGGCCTACTCAAAAAAAAGCGGTGTCAAACTTGTGAACCTCAATTTGCAGGAATGTAAAAAGATGATGAAGGATTTCATTACCGCCAAGCCCAAACTTTGGAACGAAGACATCGGAGAATAACTTCATATGCTTATCCGTCAGCTAAAAGATTGTCCGGAATTTATAGCAGGAGATACCTGCCATCTTCGCGAGCTTTTGAATGCCAGGACTGATAAACGCGCCTATCGTTACAGTCTTGCCCACGCTATCGTGAAACCCAACACTAAAACCAAACCTCATGCTCTCAGGACCTCCGAAGTCTATTATATTCTGGATGGGCGGGGGCGAATGCATGTAGATCACAAAACCGAGGAAGTGGGTCCCGGCGCCGTGATCGATATTCCACCGTCTGCTGTTCAATATATTGAAAATACGGGTAAGACGGATCTTGTTTTTCTCTGCATTGTCGACCCTGCCTGGTGCGCGGAGGATGAGAAAGTCTTAAAATAGAAGTTTTTTCAAAAAAAGTTTTTCAATACCCGCCGGTTCGGATATACTTCATCCTCAATGTAGCAAAACATCCCCCAAAAAGGACGTTTCATGTATCCCATTCTTGAAAAGAAAAATCTGAATAATAACGTGGAAGAGATGGTAATCCGGGCGCCGTACGTTGCACGGCATTGTGAGCCGGGCCAGTTCATCATTCTTCGCGTGGACGACGAGGGCGAACGGATTCCGCTTACGATCGCCGAATATGACCGCAAACAGGGAACGGTCACGATCATCTATCAGGTGGCCGGCTACACCACCCGGAAGCTTAGCGAAAAAAAAGTCGGCGAAGGGATCGTGGATTTTGTGGGGCCCCTGGGCCAACCCACGGTGCTGCATCCCGTCAAACGTGTGATCGGGATCGGCGGCGGGGTCGGTGCGGCACCTCTTTATCCCCAGCTCAAAAAACTGAGCGAGATGGGGACCTCGGTTGACGTTATCCTCGGCGCGCGGAACAAAGACCTCATCATCCTTGAAGAAAAATTCTCCAGGTTCTGCAAAAATGTTTATGTTACGACCGATGACGGAAGTTACGGGGCCAAGGGTCTTGTAACAGAAAAGCTCAAGGCGCTCGTCGAAGCGGGTGAAAAGTATGATGAAGTCATTGCCATCGGTCCTGTGATCATGATGAAGTTCGTCAGCCTTCTTACCAAGCCGTGGAACCTCAAGACCAATGTTTCGCTCAACCCCATCATGGTGGACGGGACCGGCATGTGCGGCGGATGCCGCGTGACGGTCGGCGGCCAAACGAAATTCGCCTGCGTGGATGGGCCGGACTTTGACGGACATCAGGTGGACTATGACGAATTAATGCGCCGGCAAAGTATGTATAAAACCGAAGAAGCCCATTCCTGCAAGATCGGTTTGAGGCCCTCATAAGTGGCCCCCAACATGAGTCCGAAAAAAGTTCCGATCCCGGAACAAAAGCCCGAAGAAAGGATCAAGAATTTCAGAGAGGTCGCGCTCGGATACACGCCTGAACAGGCCATGGAAGAAGCCACCCGCTGTCTTCAATGCAAGACGCGTCCCTGTGTGGCGGGTTGTCCGGTCAACGTGAAGATCCCCGAATTCATCAACAAAGTCGCGGAAGGGGACTTTGATGAAGCGGCCCGTATTCTCGTGAGCGAGAATTGCCTTCCCGCGGTTTGCGGCCGCGTCTGTCCCCAGGAAACCCAATGCGAGATTTTGTGCGTGCGCGGTAAAAAAGGGGAGCCGGTGGCGATCGGCCGGCTGGAACGTTTTGTGGCGGATTACGCGATGGAGCATATGTCGCAGGAGATCCCCAAGATCAAAAAGAACGGTATCAAGGTTGCGATCGCGGGAGGCGGTCCGGCAGGGTTGACTTGTGCCGGAGAGCTGGCGCGTATGGGATACGATGTGACGATCTTTGAGGCGCTCCATGCCCTGGGCGGCGTCTTGATGTACGGGATCCCGGAATTCCGCTTGCCGAAAAGGCTTGTCGCGCGCGAGATCGCCAACGCCCTTAATTTAGGCGTCAAGATTGAGAAAAATGTGATCATCGGGAAATCGATCAAGGTCGATGAACTTTTCGCGGAAGATTTCCGGGCTGTTTTTATCGGGTGCGGTGCCGGTCTCCCATCCTTCATGAAGATCGAGGGCGAAAATCTGAACGGTGTTTACTCTGCCAATGAGTTCCTGACCCGCGCCAATCTGATGAAAGCCTATGATTTTCCGAATTCGCCTACTCCCATCAAGGTCGGCAAGCGCGTGGCGGTGATCGGGGGAGGGAATGTGGCCATGGATGCGGCCCGGACCGCCAAGCGTCTTGGCGCCGAAGAAGTCTATATTGTCTACCGCCGGAGCGAAGCGGAACTTCCGGCCCGCGCTGAGGAAGTCCATCACGCAAAAGAAGAAGGGATCATTTTCCGGCTTCTCCGAAATCCTGTGAAGATCCTCGGCAAGGATGGCTGGGTCACCGGGATGGAATGCGTGGAGATGGAGTTGGGCGAACCTGATGAATCGGGCCGCCGGCGTCCCGTCGTGAAAAAAGGAAGTAATTTCAGTTTTCCGGTCGAGACGGTTGTGGTGGCGATCGGGGGAACGCCGAATCCTTTGATCCGTCAGACCACGCCGGGTCTTGAAACTCAAAAATGGGGGGGTATCATTGTGGACGAAGCGACCATGAAGACCTCTAAAGAGGGTGTTTACGCCGGCGGCGATATCGTGACTGGCGCCGCCACCGTGATCCTCGCCATGGGGGCCGGGAAAAAAGCCGCCCGCGCAATTCACGAAGCTTTGCAGAAAAAGACATCCTAGCGTTTTCCCGCGATATCCGTCCGGATTCTTAAGAGATAATTGACATTTAAACGAAAATGAATAGGATATTCGCTCAATTGTTCTAATTTTCACAATTTCTTGAGGCAGGATGAACACCCCAACGCAGAAAATCCAGAATCCAGAAAACGCACAAGGAACTTCTTGTAGCTGCCAACCCTCCGAAGAAGAAATACTGCGCAGTCTGGATGTTGTTATTGACGGTTTCGCCAAGACCGACGGCGCTTTGATCCCCATCCTTCAAACCGCCCAGAATCTTTTCGGTTACCTTCCCACAAACGTGCTCAAGCACATCAGTCTCCGGCTCAAGATCCCCTACAGCGAAGTGACCGGCGTCGTCACTTTTTATTCCTTTTTTTCAACTGTTCCCCGCGGCAAGCACGTCGTGCGCGTTTGCCTCGGAACGGCCTGCTATGTCCGGGGAGGCAAGGAAGTTCTCGAAGCTTTCAAAAAGAATCTCAAGATCAATGTCGGAGAGACCACGCCGGACCGGATGTTCTCTCTGGAGGTGGGACGTTGTTTTGGCGCGTGCGGACTGGCGCCTGTCGCCATGGTCAATGACGATGTCCACCAGCGCGTGAAGGCCGCCAAGATCCGCGACATCATCAGTCAGTACCAGCATGAAGGCGAAGATGTGAAGGAGGCCAAGTCATGACCGAGTCTCCCCGCAAGATCGGGTCTGTCAAAGAACTCGACAAGTTCAAGAAATCCGTCTTGGATGAAAAAAAGAAAAACGCCTCAAAAAAACGGATCCTTCTTTGCGCCGGCGCCGGGTGTATCGCTTCAGGTTCTCTTCGCCTCAAAAAGGCCCTCGTGGAAAAGATCCGGGAGGAAAAACTTGATGTGGAAGTTGTGGAGACCGGATGCCTCGGGCCCTGTGCGCAGGGCCCCGTGATCGTGGTGGATCCCGATCAGACCTTCTATGAAAACCTGAAGCCCGAGGACGCCGCGGACATTGTGAACGGACATCTTCGGAAGGGGAAACCCGTTGAGCGGTTGATGCCTCGGGATGCCAAGAGCAATAAGCCTGTTCCAAAACAGAATCAAATGGATTTTTTTCAGAAACAGACCAAGGTCGTTCTGCGCAATTGCGGGAATATCGACCCTCTCAAGATCGGGGATTATATCGCCCGGGACGGCTATCAGGCTCTTGCCAAGATCCTGACCTCCATGAAGCCGGAGGAAGTGATCGAGCAGGTGAAGAAGTCCGGCCTTCGGGGCCGTGGTGGCGCGGGATTTCCGACCGGCATGAAATGGGAATTTACGCGCCAAGCTCAGGGGAATGTAAAATATGTGATCTGCAACGCCGATGAGGGAGATCCCGGCGCTTTCATGGATCGGAGCGTTCTGGAAGGCGATCCTCACAGTGTGATCGAGGGCATGGCGGTCGCGGCCTTCGCGGTCGGTTCATCGCGCGGTTTCGTGTACGTGCGTGCGGAATATCCTCTTGCGGTTTCGAGACTTACCAAAGCCATCGAACACGCTAAGGAAGCCGGACTTCTGGGCGAGAATATTTTGGGGACCGGATTTAACTTTGATCTTGAGATACGGATGGGTTCCGGTGCTTTTGTGTGCGGGGAAGAGACGGCCCTCATGAATTCCATTGAAGGAAAACGGGGAGAACCGCGTCCGCGCCCGCCTTTCCCGTCAAAAAACGGCCTTTGGGGAAAACCCAGCCTTCTCAATAACGTCGAGACCTATGCGAATATTCCGGTCATCCTCACGAAAGGAGCGGAATGGTACACGACTTTTGGGACGGCGCCGAGCAAGGGGACCAAGGTTTTTGCGCTGGCAGGAGCTATTCGAAACACGGGCCTTGTGGAAGTCCCGATCGGGACGCCGCTTGGAGAACTTATTTATGATATCGGTGGCGGGATCAAAGGCGGCAAGAAATACAAGGCCGCGCAAATCGGCGGACCTTCCGGCGGTTGCATCCCCAAGGAATATCTGAACGTCGCGCTCGACTACAAAACTCTTGAAGATCTCGGCGCGATCATGGGTTCCGGCGGTCTTATTGTGATGGATGAAGATTCCTGCATGGTTGACGTCGCGAGGTTCTTTCTTGAATTTGTTCAGGAAGAATCCTGCGGGAAATGTGTGCCATGCCGTGTCGGGACCAAACGTATGCTCGAGATCCTTGAAAAGATTTGTTCCGGCCAGGGCGAGGAAGGCGATGTTGAGAAATTGATCCGGCTGGGTCTTCAGATCAAGGAAACCTCACTTTGCGGGCTTGGGCAGACCGCCCCCAACCCTGTTCTTTCTACCATCCGTCATTTTCGTCGTGAGTACGACCAGCATATTCGTGAAAAACATTGTGAGGCTGGTGTTTGTCCGTCTTTGGTCCGGGCCCCGTGCCAAAGCGCGTGCCCCGCGGGTGTGGATGTCCCCGGATTTGTTTCGCTTGTCGGGGAAAAACGATATGCCGAGGCGCTTAAACTTCATCGTGAGAGGAACCCTTTCGCGGCGGTCTGCGCCCGTGTTTGTTTTCATACCTGCGAAGAAAAATGCCGCAGGGCCTCCCTAGATGATTCTGTTTCAATCCGAGGGATCAAACGCTTTATGGTGGATCAGGAAGTTGTCATTCAGGTTCCGGAAGTCCGTCACAACGAACAGAATGCCGGCAAGAAGATCGCGATCATTGGAGCCGGCCCTGCCGGATTATCGTGCGCGTATTTTCTCGCAAGACTTGGATATCGTCCGACGGTTTTTGAGGCTGAGCCGCGTCCGGGAGGAATGTTGGTTCAGACCATTCCGGCTTACCGCCTGCCGCGCGAAACTCTGGCGCGTGAGATCCGGATGATCGAACAGCTTGGTGTTACGATCGAAACCAATAAACAGCTTGGCCGGGATTTTACCTTGCAGGAACTCCGTGATAAAAAACATGATGCGATTTTTATTGGGATTGGTGCGGTAGGATGTTTCGGTCTTGGAGTTGCGGGAGAGGATGCGGATGGGGTGATAATGGCAGTACCTTTCCTTAAAGAATACAACATCCGGGGTTCCGTGCCCGTCGGGGAAAAAGTGGTGGTGGTGGGAGGCGGGAACGCGGCCATCGATGCCGCCAGGACCGCGCTCCGGTTAGGTGCCGAATCGGTCACGGTTCTTTATCGCCGTAGTCAGGAAGAAATGCCGGCTTATGCCGAGGAAGTACGCGAAGCGATCTATGAAGGGATCAAGCTGATGCCTCTCACGCATCCCGTGGAGATATTAAAGAACGCGAAGGGCAAAGTCAGCGCGGTGAAATGCATGTCCATGAAGCTTGGAGATTATGACCGCAGCGGACGCCGGTCTCCGACCGCGAACGAAGCGGATCAGTTTATGCTGGAAGCGGACCAGGTGATCGGCGCGATCGGCCAGACTCTTCAGGCCGGGGAACTTTTTGAGCTCAAGGATGCCGAGGTCAAGATGACGCAGAACAAGTTCATCTATGCGAATTCCGTGACGGGGCAGACTTCGGTCCCAGGGATTTTCGCGGGCGGTGACGCGGCTTTAGGTCCTTGGTCCGTGGTCGCGGCGATCGGCGCCGGGGAAAGAGCTGCGGTGGGGATCGATCAATACCTTACAGGCGAAGATCATGCTTTCTGGCGGGAGGAAAAGGTTCCGGATACGGATTTTGATCCCGATGTGGATCCCGCGCCTTATCCGCGCGAAGCCGTGCGTTCGATCCCGGTTGAGAAGCGAAAGCATAATTTTGACGAAGTGGAACTCTCATGGAACGAGAATGTGGCGCAGCGCCAGGCCAAACGCTGTCTTCGCTGCGATTACGGTAAAACGGTTATCCGGAGAGGGAGCAAATAATGTCCAAGGTCTTTGTGGACAACCAGGAAGTGGAAGTCAAGCCGGGAGCTACCATTTTGGACGTGGCCAGGACCTTGGGCGTCAAGATCCCGACCCTTTGTTACCTTGAGGGCAAGCTGCCGATCGGGGCCTGCCGGGTCTGTCTTGTGGAAGTGGAAGGAGCCAAGACGCTCGTGGCTTCCTGTTCCACGCCTGCGGTGGACGGAATGAAGATACACACTAATAATAAAAGAGTGCGCGAGGCGCGGCGGACGGTCGTGGAACTGATCCTGAGCGAACACGAAGGAAGCTGCCAATATTGCACGCGCAGTGAAGATTGCGAATTGAAAAAGATCGCGTCGCATTTGGGGATCGAAGACATCCACTATAAGGGCGAAAAGCCGGAAGTTCAGATTGATAAGAGTACGCCGGCGCTCGTGCGTGATTCCGGGAAATGCATTAAATGCCGCCGTTGCGTGACGGTTTGCCGGGAGATACAGGGCGTGGGAGCTTTGTTCCCGCAGAAGCGCGGTTACAAAACGATCATCGGACCGGCCTTCGCGATGAATCTGGACAGCGTTGCTTGCGTTCAGTGCGGCCAATGCGCGGCCATTTGTCCGGTCGGCGCGATCCAGGAAAAAAATGATATCGATAAGGTTTGGGCAGCGCTGGAGGACAAGGCCAAGCATGTCGTGGTCCAGACCGCGCCGGCGATCCGAGCGGCTTTGGGAGAATGTTTTGGTTATCCTCCGGGGACCCTGGTGACCGGCAAAATGGTGACGGCCTTGCGGAGGGTCGGTTTCCATGCGGTTTTTGACACCAATTTTACGGCCGATCTCACGATTATCGAAGAGGGAACGGAACTTCTGATGCGGCTCAAAAAGGCTTTGGTTGAAAAACAGCCCGTGTCGCTTCCGATGCTCACGAGCTGTTCGCCGGGTTGGATCAAATTCGCCGAATATTATTATCCTGAATTCCTGCCGAACCTTTCTTCCTGCAAATCGCCGCAGCAGATGTTCGGGGCCCTAGCAAAGACTTATTATGCGACCCAAAAAAGCGTCAAACCCGAGGACATGGTCGTTGTTTCGATCATGCCGTGCACGGCCAAAAAATTCGAGGCCCAGCGTCCGGAAATGAATTCAAGCGGAGTCCAGGACGTGGATTATGTCCTGACCACCCGGGAGTTCGGGTTCATGGTCGAGTCGGCTGGGATCGATTTCAGGTCGCTGGAGGACGGTGTGATGGATTCTCCGCTCGGGATCTCGACCGGTGCCGCGGATATTTTTGCCAATACGGGTGGAGTGATGGAAGCGGCGCTGAGAACGGTCTATGAGATCGTAACAGGCCGTGAATTTCCTGCGGCCGATCTGCGCCTGGCCCCTGTGGAAGGACTTCAGGGGATCAAGGAAGCGTCGCTGGTGATCACCAGAACTGTTCCGGAATGGTCCTTTTTGGAGAATGTGGAAGTGAAGGTGGCGGTGGCGCATGGGCTTGCGAATGCCGCGCATCTTCTGGATCGGATCAAAGAGGGGAAAGTGAATTATCATTTTGTCGAGATCATGGCTTGCCCCGGCGGCTGCATTGGCGGGGGAGGCCAGCCGCGCTACACGGATGACGCGGTCCGCTTGGCGCGGATCAACGCCATCTACAAAGAAGACGCGGGAAAGAAACTCCGGAAATCCCACACCAATCCCCAGGTCAAAAAACTCTACGACGAGTTTCTGAAGGAACCTCTTGGTGAAAAGTCCCACCACCTGCTTCACACGCATTACCACGAGCGTCCCAGGGTTTAGAGGCCATTTTTCCCGTTGCAGGATCCCATGAAATTTGATAATATTTTAATCGTTCGGTTTTTCACGAATCTATTATGAAAAAACTTCCCCGGAAGACCATCACAAGGGTTCTGCTTTACATACGGACCCTCGAAAGTTTGATCAAGGAAAAACGCTATCTGGTCTCCTCGAAGCAGCTTTCGGAGATCACAGGACTTTCGGACGTCAAGATCCGAAAGGACATTTCAAATTTCAAGAAGATCGGGAAACCCCGTATCGGGTATAAAACCGAAGATTTGAAGAAGACGCTGGAGGATTACCTCCTCCAGGACAACACGGTTCGGATCGTTCTTTTTGGAGCCGGGAATCTGGGGTCCGCGATTCTCAAGTATCCCGGATTCCATCAGGACAAGGTCAAGCTGGTCGCGGCCTTTGATGTCGCACGGAACAAGATCGGCAAGAAGATCGAGGGAGTGCGGATCTATCCCGTAGACCGCTCGGCCGAAATCATCAAGCGGTGCCGGGCGGATATCGGGATCATTGCGGTCCCTAAAGAACATGCTCAGGAAGTCGCGGATTATATGGTATTATCAGGCCTCTGCAGGATCGTTAATTTTGCACCTTGTTCGATCAGCGTTCCGGCCAAAGTGCAGATCCGCAACATTGATTTTACCATTGAGTTTTTGTCGCTTTTTTGTGACACTCAGAAATAGGCGTTCTTAAAAGCGCCGGGGAGGTGCTCATGGAATACGATGCCCAAAAACTTTTGAAGCAGTTCAATGAGACCATGGCGGACATTCGTAAGATTATCCCCAAAGAATACGAAGCGTTCATGAAAGAGAAAGAGACGATTCTCAAGCCCGGTAAGATCCCGGAAAAGACCAAGTGGCTGCTTCTCCTTGTGGCGAGCGTAACTCAGAAATGTCCGGTCTGTATCCCACGTGCAGTCCAGCATTGCGTCAATGCTGGATGGACCAAAGAGGAGATGTTGGAGGCTTGTATGGTCGCGGTGCTCGTGGGCGGCTCCAGCGCCATGACTTATGTGACGTTGGTGGATAAAGCTATCGAACAGGTGAAAAAGTAGAAAAAAGATACGGCCGAACAAGTCCAATTTTTTATATTCTTTTCTGAAGGTCGAATTGGACTAGCCCTAGCAACCTTTGATGAAAAGAAAATAAGAGGCTAGGACAAGGAGTTCTTGCATGGATAAAGAGCTTATGGAGCGAGAGGTCAAAGAGATCGCGGATTCCTGGAAGGGGAAAGAAGGGAATCTCATCATGGTGCTGCACGACATCCAGAACCGTTACGGTTACGTGCCGCGCGAGGTTTCGCTCGTGCTTTCCGAGATCCTGGACGTGCCTCTTGCCCGGATCTATGAAGTCATCACGTTCTATCATTTTTTCCGTCTGACCCCCCCTGGAAAACACACGATCTCTGTTTGTATGGGAACGGCCTGCTATCTTAAGGGGAATGCCGAAGTTCTGGAGGAATTGGAGCACCTTCTTTGTATAAAACCCGGGGAGACGACCAAGGACGGCCAGTTTCATCTGGAAATGGTGCGCTGTCTGGGGTGTTGCGGCCTGGCGCCGGTGCTGAAGATCGGGGAGAAGATCTATGGCGGCATAAAGAAAAAAGATATCGGCGATATCATCGCACATTATTCCGAAGAAGGCGAAGCTCACGCGATCGCGTAATAGAGAGAAAAAACCCCTATGACCAAAATGACGAAGAAGGACCTGGAATCCATAAAAGAGAAACACAACGGAACGGACCGCAACTGGATCAAGGTGGGTTTCAGTACCTGCGGGATCGCGGCCGGAGCCAAGGAGGTCTACGAAACGCTTATCGAGGAAAAACGTAAGCATAACGCCGATGTGGAGATCAAAAAATGCGGGTGCGTGGGCATATGCTCGGCGGAACCGCTCGTGGAGGTCCATATCAAGAACATGCCGACGGTGTTCTACGGCAAAGTCGATAAAGAGGTCGCGACCAAGATCATGGAAAAGCACGTGTGCGGCAAGATGCTTGTGAACGACCGGATTTACGATCTGAAGCTTAATTGAGGATTTGGAGAGGACATGGGAAAGACAGTTTTCATTAAGGATACAGCGATCGCGGGAAAGGACAAGACGCGGGATTTTTACGGAGTGTTCCTCGGGATCCTGAGGGAAAAGGGCCTGGAGAACGAGGTTCAGCTTGTGCGTGTCGCGGATGTCGGCGTCTACGGCCAAGGCATGGTCGTCCGGGTACTGCCGGAAAATTTTCTCTACACGAACGTCCAGGAAAGTGATATCCCGGCGATCGTTCTGGAAAGCGTGGTCGGAGGCAAGCCCGTTCCGGGCAAATCAAGCACGCAACCCTCCCGACAGCTCCGTATCGTGCTCCGCAATTGCGGCGTGATCGATCCGGAGAGCATTGAGGATTATATCGCGCGGGATGGGTACCAGGCTCTTGCCAAGGTCTTGGGCGGCTATACGCCGGAGAAGGTTATCCAGGAAATGAAAGCTTCCGGGCTTCGTGGGCGCGGCGGTGCCGGTTTCCCCACAGGAACGAAATGGGAGATCACGCGCAAGGCCCAGGGCGATCAGAAATATATGATCTGCAACGGTGATGAAGGGGACCCTGGCGCGTATATGGATCGCAGCGTGCTGGAGAGCGATCCGCATTCCGTGATCGAGGGGATGATCATCGGAGCTTATGCGATCGGCGCCTCGAAAGGATATTTCTATATTCGCGCGGAATACCCGCTTGCGATCGAGAGGATCGAAAAGGCCATCCTTCAGTGCCGCGAACGCGGGATCCTAGGTGAAGGGATCCTCGGTTCTTCTTTTAATCTGGACCTTGAGATCCGGCTCGGCGCCGGCGCCTTTGTATGCGGTGAAGAAACGGCGTTGATCGCTTCGATCGAAGGCAAACGCGGCTATCCAAGTCCGCGGCCTCCTTTCCCGTCCATCAAAGGACTTTGGGGGAAACCGACCTGCATCAATAATGTTGAGACGCTGGCGAATATCCCGGTCATTTTGATGAAGGGCGGGGCCTGGTTCTCTGGGATAGGGAATGAGAGTTCCAAGGGGACCAAAGTGTTTGCGGTCACCGGGAAGGTGAAGAATTCAGGGCTTGTGGAGGTTCCCATGGGTACCGTGATCGAAGACATCGTCTACGGGATTTGCGGCGGGGCCATGAGCGGGAAAAGTGTCAAGGCGATCCAGACCGGCGGTCCTTCCGGAGGCGTGATCCCGAAAGAATTTTTCCAGACCAAAGTCGATTATGAAAGTTTGCAGAAAATGGGTTCCATCATGGGGTCCGGCGGCATGATCGTCATGGACGAGGACGATTGCATGGTGGATATCGCGAAATTCTATTTGGGTTTTTGCGTGGACGAATCTTGCGGGAAGTGTGCCCCATGCCGTATCGGCGGGACGCAAATGCTGAGGATCCTCAAAAAAATCACGAATGGGGAAGGAACTCAAAAAGACCTCGGACAGCTGGAGCAGATCTCGTTCGCCATGCAGAAAGCGTCGCTTTGCGGGCTGGGACAAACAGCGCCGAACCCGGTGCTTTCGACCTTTCATTACTACCGGGCCGAATATGACGCGCATGTGGATCAGAAAAAATGCCCGGCCTGTAAATGCGCCAAGCTGATCCGTTTCTTGATCCTTCAGGACAAGTGCCTGAAATGCGGCACGTGCTTTAAGTCCTGTCCGGTCAATGCTATTTCCGGCAATCGTGAAAGCGGTTATCTGATCGATCAGACGAAATGCATCCGCTGCGGTCAGTGTTTTGAGGTTTGCAAGCCCCGCGCGATCAGCCGCAGCTGATTTGTTCGGGTTTTCTATCATAAAAAGGTGGAATGAGTATGGTCAAGGCGATTATTAACGGACTCAAAGTGGAAGTTTCCGAGGGGACTACGATCCTGGATGCGGCCAAGAAAGCCCAGATCAAGATCCCGACCCTCTGCAAACATCCCGATTCCTACCTGCACGCTTCCGCGGCTTGCGGTATTTGTCTTGTGAGGGTAAAAGGCTCCAGGAAAATGCTCAGGGCCTGCTGCACTCCGCTTGAAGAAGGCATGGATATCATTACCCATGATCCCGAGATCGTGTCGATCCGCCGGACGGTGGTCGAGCTCATCCTTTCCAACCATCCCAACGAGTGCCTGACCTGCGGGCGTAATAATAACTGCGAACTGCAGTCGCTTGCGGCGGATTTCGGGATTCGGGAAGAATTCTACGAAAAGATCGTCAAGGATATTCCCAAGGACGACTCGACGGGGAATATCGTTCTGGATCCCCGCAAGTGTATCAATTGCGGCCGCTGCGTGGATGTATGCCAGAACGTTCAGGATGTCTGGGCGCTCACGTTCCTACATCGCGGGTTCAATACAAGAATGGCTCCCGCGGGGGACATCAGCCTCGCGGATTCCCCTTGCGTGCGTTGCGGCCAGTGCGCGGCTCACTGCCCGACCGGCGCGATCTTTGAAAAGGACGATTCCATGCTCGCGTGGAAAGCGCTTCGCGATCCGGAACAATATTGCGTGGTCCAGATCGCTCCGGCGGTTCGCGTGGCGCTCGGGGAAGCTTTCGGATTCCCGCTCGGGGCTAACGTTACAAAAAAAATGTATGCGGCCTTACGGCGTATGGGTTTTAAAGCGATTTTCGACACGAATTTTGCCGCGGATGTGACCATCATGGAAGAGGCGAGCGAATTTATCGAACGATTCATACATAAAAAAGGACCTCTTCCGCTCATTACGACCTGTTGTCCTTCATGGGTGGATTTCATGGAAAAATTCCACCATGACATGATCCCGCATTTCTCATCCGCGAAGTCCCCGCACGAAATGATGGGGGTGCTGGTGAAGACCTATTACGCGGAAAAGAACAAGATCGATCCCGCGAAACTTAAGGTGATCTCCATAATGCCATGTACGTCCAAGAAATTCGAGATCTCACGGAGTCACGAAATGTCAGCTTCCGGATTCCAGGATGTGGACGTGGTACTCACGACCCGGGAACTTGCCCGCATGATCAAACAGGCCGGGATCGATTTCTCAAACCTTCCGGATGAAGAGTGCGATCCTATTTTGGGCGATTATAGCGGTGCCGGGACGATCTTTGGGGCGACGGGCGGCGTGATGGAAGCAGCGCTCCGGACAGCCGTTACTTTTGCAACAGGTAAAAAACTTCCCAAAGTGGAATTTGAGAACGTCCGGGGCTTGAAAGGTGTCAAGGAGACCTCGATCAAAATCGACGGTACGGAAGTAAAGATCGCGGTCGCGCACGGTCTGGCGAACGTGGAATATGTCCTGAACCAGATACGCAATGCCAAGAAAGAGGGAAAACCGCTCCCGTATCATTTTGTCGAGGTCATGGCCTGCCCAGGTGGTTGCGTGGGTGGCGGCGGACAGCCCTATGGCGTCACCGATGAGCTTCGCACGGCTCGCGCGAAAGGCCTTTATTCGGATGACGAGGCCCAAACAGTTCGCTGTTCGCATGAAAATCCGTACGTACAGCAGCTTTATAAGGAATTTCTCGGCAAGCCTTTGAGCGAAAAGGCCCAGCATTTGCTTCACACAAAGTATCAACCGCTTCCGATCTACAGGCGTTAAGCTTTTTTAGAGTCGGATTTCCTGCGGCAAAGGGCGAGTGAAAATCGTCCGGAGACTAAGGGAAAAAGAATGAAAATTCTTTTCAACCCCGGAATTGTCTCAAGAGAGGCGATTCCGGGGTTTTGTTTTTACAAGTGGAAATTCTAACGAAGGAAGACCGTGAATAAGAGACTGGGGTTTGTCGGGATCATTGTGGAGGACCGGAAGAAGGCGGCGCACGAGGTCAATGAACTGCTTTCTGAATACGGCGACATGATCGTCGCGCGCGTCGGGATACCGTACAAGGAGCGGAAATGTTGCGTCATCACACTGATCGTGGACGCGACGACGGACCAGCTGGGGTCGCTCACCGGGAAGTTGGGCGCGTTCGCCGGTGTTTCCGTGAAATCAGCGCTGACAAAACAGGAATGAGCTTGGAGTCGGGAGTTCGGAGTCGCGAAGTAAAAGTTTTTTTTTCCGAGCTCATAACTCCGGACTAATTTGAAAGGAACTATGGAATACAGAACCGAAAAAGACATCTTAGGAGAAAAACAGGTTCCGGCTGATGTCTATTGGGGGATCCACACTCAGCGAGCGCTTGAAAATTTCAGGCTAAGCGGGTTTTGTGTTTCTCCGAATTTGATCCGGACGCTAGTCATGGTTAAAAAAGCGGCAAGCCTGACAAACTGGGAGCTTGGCTGTCTTCCTGAAGCAAAAGCCTGTGCGATTCAGACGGCCTGTGATGAAATTCTCGAAGGAAGATTCCAGGACGCGTGGCCGTTGGATGCGCTCCAGGGGGGTGCCGGTACTTCCACAAATATGAATGTCAATGAAGTAATCGCGAACCGCGCGATCGAGATCCTGGGCGGCAAAAAAGGCCAATATGGATCCGTTCATCCCATTGAGGATGTGAACATGCACCAATCCACGAATGATGTTTATCCAACGGCTCTGAAGATGGCTGCGATCCTGGCTCTCAAGGAGCTCAGTCAAAAGATCGCGGAACTCCAAGGTATATTCCAGCAAAAGGAAAAAGAGTTCGCGGAAATCGTGAAGATCGGAAGAACAGAACTTCAAGAAGCGGTCCCTCTGACGCTTGGGACGGAATTCTCTGCTTTTGCGGAAGCCTTTGCGAGAGATCGCTGGCGGACATTTAAATGCGAAGAGAGGTTGAGGACCGTGAATATAGGCGGGACGGCGGTCGGAACAGGTTTGGGTGCGCCGCAGGACTATATTTTTCTGGTCATCGAAAAACTGCGGGAGATTACCGGCCTCGGCTTAAACCGGAGCGAGAATCTCGTTGATGCGACGGCGAATACGGACCCTTTTGTGGAAGTTTCTGGAATTCTGAAGGCCCATGCCGCAAATTTGATCAAGATCGCGAACGACCTTCGGCTCATGAATCTTTTAGGCGAGATCAAGGTGCCGCGGCTTCAGGCGGGTTCTTCGATCATGCCGGGAAAAATCAATCCCGTGGTCCTGGAAGCCGTGATCCAGGCCGGGCTAAAGGTGATTGCCAACGATCTTTTGGTAACAGAGGCCGTGACGCGAAGCACATTTCAGATCAACGAATTTATGCCGCTTTTGGCCCATGCTTTTTTGGAATCTTTGGAGATCCTTCAGAACACGAACAAGGTTTTTGCCGGATATGTTTCGTGCATTCAGGCAGATCCTGTGAAATGCCGTGAATATTTTGACCGGTCGGAAGAGATCGTGACGGCATTCGTGCCATCTATTGGTTATGAAAAAGCGGGGGATCTTCTGAAGGAATTCCACGCTTCGCAGGGAAAAGAATTAAGGAGGTTTCTGGAAGAACAATTGGGCAAGGAGATTGTCGCCAAAACGCTGTCGCCTCAAAATCTTTTATCACTCGGATACCGGAAAAATGGAAAAAACGCCTAAGTCCCTCCGGCTGCAAATCGGTCTTTTCGGCCGGACCAATGTCGGAAAATCGAGTTTTTTGAACATGGTGGCCGGACAAGATGTCGCTATTACGTCGCCAGTTCCCGGGACTACGACCGACGTGGTGGAAAAGACCATGGAACTTCTGCCGATCGGTCCGGTGGTGTTCCTGGACACCGGGGGCATGGATGACAGTTCAGAGCTTGCGGAAAAAAGAATTCAGAAAACTAAAAAGATCTTTGAACGGGCCGATGTCCTTTGCCTGATCGTGGAGCCCAACAAGTGGACCGCGTTTGAAGATGCTATTTGTGATGAAGCTGTTTCGAGAAAGACGCCGCTGATCATCGTAGTGAATAAGACAGATCTTTCGACTCCAAATCCCGAGTTTGTTGAAAATCTCAGGAAGAAAACGGAAAGGATCCTGCTTTGTTCAAGCATTGATTCTCTAAAAAGAGATGACTATGTGACGGCTTTTAAAAAAGAACTCCTGGAAGTATGCCCGGAGGATTTTCTCAAGCCACCGCCATTGATTGGAGACCTTTTACACGCGGGCGGGCTGGCGGTCTTGATCGTTCCGATTGATCTTGAAGCCCCGAAGGGGCGGTTAATCCTGCCGCAGGTGCAGACGATCCGGGATATTTTGGACAATGACGCGGCCGTTATGGTGGTCAAAGAGCGGGAATATGCCCATCTCCTGAACCAGCTTAAAACACCACCGGATATTGTGGTCTGCGATTCCCAGGTGGTCCTCAAGATGGTGGCGGACACGCCGGCTTCGATCCGATGTACGACTTTCTCGATCCTTTTTTCGAGACTCAAAGGGGATCTTGTCGAAATGGCCAAAAGCGTGGCTGCGATCGACACTTTACAATCCGGGGACAAGGTCTTGATCGCCGAGGCCTGCAGCCATCACGCAGTGGAGGATGATATCGGCCGTGTGAAGATCCCGCGCTGGCTCCGGCAATATGTGGGGGTGGATCTTGATATCCGGACCTGTGCAGGTCGTGATTATTCGGAACATTTAGAGGAGTATAAACTCGTGATCCATTGCGGCTCCTGCATGCTTACGCGTCGGGAAACGCTTTCGCGGATCCAACAGGCGAAACAAAAAGGTGTTTCCGTGACTAATTACGGTATTGCGATTTCGTTCGTGCAGGGAGTTCTTGAAAGAACGCTCGCCCCTTTTCCAGCAGCCTTGAATGCTTTCCGAAAAGAGCGACAAACTATTAAGAGTAAGATCGTTCGATGATGCCTCGGACCGAAGACACCCAAACCTGGATCAAAAACCGGATCAAACCGGATCAGATCGACCGCTATCTCGATCAAGGCCGGGATTTCATTGATGACGATGCGATCCGGAAAAAGATCGAAACGGTCCGGGAACCCGAGGCTCCTGCCGTGCGCGCTATTCTCGCACGTTCACTTTCCGTTCAGACACTTACGCCGGAAGATCTCGCGACTCTGATCCGGGTGAAGGATCCCGAAATACTCCGGGAGATGGAGATTGCGGCCTTCCAGATCAAGAAAAAAGTTTATGATAACCGCGTCGTCACTTTTGCGCCGCTTTATATGGGGAATTATTGCGTTAATAACTGCGCGTATTGCGGGTTTAAAAAAGAGAATGTTAAAGCGAAGCGCCGTGTGCTTTCGATGGATGAGATCCGCAAAGAAATCGAAAGCCTGGCGGGGAGGATCGGTCACAAGCGCATTATCGCGGTTTATGGAGAACATCCGCTGACCGGGATTGATTATATCCTCGAGAGCATGAAGACGATCTATGACGTCAGAGTTCCGACGAAGCACGGCTACGGTAATATCCGCCGCATCAATGTGAACGCCGCGCCGATGTCAATCGAGGAGCTTAGACGTCTCCGGGACGGCGGGCTCGGGACCTATCAGGTATTTCAGGAAACCTATCATCATGAGACCTACGCGAAACTTCATCCGAGAGGGACACTCAAATCCGACTACCGTTGGCGGCTTTATGCCATGCATCGTGCGATGGAAGCGGGGGTCGATGACGTGGGGATCGGGGTCCTGTTCGGACTTTATGACTGGCGTTTTGAGGTGATGTCCCTTTTGTATCACGCGATCCACCTTGAAACCAGAATGGGGATCGGCCCGCATACAGTATCATTCCCGCGCATGGAGCCGGCGCTCAACTCCGAATACGCCGAACATTCCCCCTACAAAGTTTCCGACGAGGATTTCAAGAAGATCATCCTTCTTATCCGCCTTGCCATTCCTTACACGGGGATGATCATCACGGCGCGGGAAACCGCCCAGGTGCGAAGGGACGCGATCGGGCTTGGGATCACACAGACCGACGCCTCCACCAGGATCGGGATCGGGAGTTACAGCGAAGAAGGGAATGGCCAGGAATCCGAGCGCCAGCAGTTCATGCTTGGCGATACGCGGAGTCTCGACGAGCTGGTCCGGGATTTCGCGGAAATGGGGCACATTACCTCGTTTTGCACCGCGGGATACCGCTGCGGGAGGACCGGTAAATGTATCATGGACCTCTTGCGCAGCGGCCAGGAAGGGAAGTTCTGCAAACTGAACGCCGTGTTGACGTTTCAGGAATGGCTGGATGATTTTGCGACGCCGGCGACGCGCGAAGCCGGTCTCCGGGTACTCGAAAAAGAACTCGACGAGATCCGCGCCGGAAATCCCCAGGGGTTCCCGGTCTTTTATCAATTTCTCGAACGTGTTCGCAAAGGGGAGAGAGATCTATTTCTTTAAAAGAAAAACGGGACTTGTAACTCGTATCTCGGGATTCGTAAAACGAAGAACCTAAACGAGTCTCGAGGAGCGAGTCCCGAGTCCCAGAATATAACGAGCCGTGAAGACAATAAACGAGTCTGAAATACTACGTTGGTTAAACGAAAAAGACCCGGTGAAACTCGAAGCGCTTTTTCGTGAGGCGCGTGCGTGTGCCGTCCGGCATGTGGGGCCCAAGGTTTATTTTCGCGGCATCATAGAGTTCAGCAATCTCTGCGTGAAAGATTGTTACTATTGCGGTATCCGGAAGAGCAACCCCAACGTTATCCGTTTCACCATGGATGAAGGTGAGATCCTGAAATGTGCGATGGCGGCTCAGGAAATGGACTATGGATCGATCGTTCTGCAGTCCGGTGAGCGACAGGATGAGGGTTATGTCCGCTTTATCGAGGACATTCTCCGAAAGATCAAAGCCGCAACCTCTGGGAAGCTTGGGATTACACTTTCGTTGGGGGAGCAGATCGCGAATACCTATGAACGGTGGTTCAAAGCGGGCGCACATCGGTATCTTCTGAGGATCGAGACCAGCGATCCCGCGCTTTATAAGCGGTTGCACCCCGAGGATCATTCCTTTAGGGTGCGCCGGGAATCCCTCAGAATGCTCCGACGGATCGGTTACCAGGTTGGAACGGGTGTCATGATCGGTCTTCCGTTCCAGACCTGTGAAAATCTGGCCGGGGATATTCTGTTTTTTAGAAAAGAAGATATCGACATGATTGGCATGGGGCCTTATGTTCCGCATGGAGATACGCCGCTTGTTCCCGTGGATTATGATCCTGCGGAAAACTTGCGGCTCGGGTTGGTGATGATCGCTCTTACGCGACTGGTTCTTAAAAACGTGAATATTGCGGCTGCGACTGCACTTCAGACGCTGGATCTCTCGGGCAGAGAAAAGGGGGTTTTGGCCGGCGCCAATATCGTCATGCCGAATATTACGCCTACGAATTACCGGAAGTTGTATCAACTCTATAATGATAAACCTTGCCTCGATGAAAATACCCGCCAATGCAAAAGCTGTCTCGATCGCCGTATCCAGGCGGCTGGCGCCGAGATTGGCTATGGCGAATGGGGTGACTCGAGGCATTTTTTAGAAAAACAAAAAATCACCATTTAACGGAACGTTTCAATACGATTTTTCCAGTATTCTAAGCTTGATATCTTCAAAAAATATGATAGAACATAGTGCCGTCAAATCAGCAAAGGCCTGTTTTGAGAACCTGCCAGCGCAATCCAATGAGGTGGACCATGGATAAAAAAGAGTTCTACGCAAAGTCGGAAAAGATCATCAATGAGACATTTGAGACAGTCAAGAAATACGCCAAGGTCGTTGCGGAAAAAACGGGAGAGGCGGCACATGTCACGCGGCTTCTGATCCAGAAGGCAACCCTGGAGCATCAGATGGCCAAGGCGTTCTCCCAACTAGGCAGTCAGGTCTATCAAATGACGGTGAGACAGGGCGAGAAACTCGAGTTTGGGGCTCCGGAGATCCAGAAAGTGCTTGGGGAGATCAAGAGACTCGATACTGAACTCGGCCAGGTCGAAGCAGTGCTTGAAAAAGAACGCAAGGTCAAGGCTGTCAAGGAAGCCAAGCTGAAAGCCGTTCGAAAGCACACCGGTAAGTCCTCATAAAGATCCACAAGATAATTTTTTTGCATCCCATGCGCGGGTGGTGAAACTGGCAGACACGCCAGCTTGAGGGGCTGGTTCCGCAAGGAGTGCAGGTTCAAGTCCTGTCCCGCGCAAATTTTCCAAAGGGCAGATATGCCCTTTGGAAAATCTAAACGACTGGGACTGGACTTGAAGGGAGCCCTGCAGGCAAATATGACTTGATGTCATATTTGTGGGGCGGGTGGCCGACCGAAGTGAAACGGAGGCGCCAAGTCCTGTCCCGCGCAAATTTTCCAAAGGGCAGATATGCCCTTTGGAAAATCTAAACGACTGGGACTGGACTTGAAGGGAGCCCTGCAGGCAAATATGACTTGATGTCATATTTGTAGGGCGGGTGGCCGACCGAAGTGAAACGGAGGCGCCAAGTCCTGTCCCGCGCAGTTTTTCTCAATAAAAAAAGACATTTTGATTTTCATTTTTGAAAATGATAAAAACCAAGACGCGGTACACCGGAGCTTTATGATTCCATCCCATATTTTTAGAGAATACGATATTCGCGGCATTGCGGGAAAAGAACTCACCGAAGAGGTCGCCCTGGCGATCGGGAAATCCTTCGGGACTCTGCTTGTCCGTGAGGGAAGACATGCCATCGTGATCGGTCACGACCATCGCTGGAGCGCGGAATTTCTCTACAGAGGTCTGTCGAAAGGACTCCAGAGTTGCGGACTTACGGTGGTTGAAATCGGCCTCGTCACCACACCGCTTGTTTATTTCTATGTTACGCACAACAAACTCGATGCCGGCATTTCTATCACAGGCTCCCACAATCCTCCGGACGAAAACGGATTTAAATTTCATCACGCCAGCCGCTCCTTTTACGGAAAAGATATCCAGGGTCTTCGTGAATTGATCGAAAAAAATGATTTCGTGACCGGCCCGGGCAGGGTCGAACATCCGGATCATGAAGCCCTCGTGAAAACTTACCAGGATTATATTTTCAGCGATTTTAAATTTACAAAAAAGCTCAAGGTTGTTATGGACACGGGGCACGGGATGGCCGCCGTGACCGCCCCCGCGCTTATTCGCCGCTTCGGACACGATGTCACCGTGCTTTACGAGAACCTTGATCCTAAAATGCCGGACCACCAGGCAGACCCGTCGGTTCCCTCCAACCTGAAAGCTCTTCAGAAAAAAGTCGTTGAGTCAAAAGCAGATATCGGCATTGCCTTTGACGGGGATGCCGACCGGATCGGCGTGGTGGATGAGAAAGGGCAGATTATTTTTGGCGACAAACTTCTTCTGCTTTACGCCCGCGAGATCCTCACCCGCAAGCCCGGAGCGATCATCATCGGGGATGTGAAAAGCTCCAATCAGATCTATGATGATATCGCCAAACGCGGCGGCAAACCCCTCATGTGGAAGACCGGGCATTCCCTTATTAAAGCCAAGATGAAAGAAACCCGCGCCGAAATGGCCGGGGAGATGAGCGGGCACATGTTCTTCAACGACCGATGGCTCGGTTTTGACGACGCGGTCTACGCGGCATGCCGTATTCTCGAGATCCTGGATAAAGCAAACGCGCCGTTCTCCTCGCTTTTGGCGGACGTGCCGCAACTCATTTCCACGCCGGAGATCCGCCTCAATTGTTCCGAGGAAATTAAATTCAAGGTCGTGGCACAAGCGGTCAAGGATTTGAAAAAAAAATATGAGGTCATCGATATTGACGGCGCAAGAGTCCAGTTCCCGGACGGCTGGGGGCTTGTGCGCGCTTCAAATACCCAGCCGGTGCTCGTGATGCGTTTTGAGGCCGGGACGCAGAAGCGTCTCGATGAGATCCGTGCGATCGTGGAAAATGAGATCACCACCCTCATGCGTGAGATGAGCTGATGAACTGGGCGGTACCAATACCAATCAATCGAAGCGAAGCGGTCCCAATACTTTTCAATTTCTCAAAGAGGAAATTGGGGCCGTCCCAACTACCATGAGTCAAAAGAAAATAAAAGTTGGGGCGGAGATTGGGGCCGTCCAAGCAGCCATTCAGAAAAAGAAATCAAATGCTTGGGCGGTCATCATGGCCGGCGGGAGCGGTACGCGCTTCTGGCCGGAAAGCCGCAAGCACCGCGCCAAGCAATTCCTGAATCTTTTCGGCCGCAAGACACTTCTCGAACAAACTTTCGATCGCATCAAAAAAGTAATACCTTCTTCCCGCATCCTGGTTTTTACCGCCCTGGACAAAGCCGCCTCGACGGCAAAACTGCTCCACATCCCGCGCTCGCAAGTGATCGGCGAGCCGGTCGGGCGCAATACCGCGCCGTGCGCGGCATGGGCCGCATCCTTGATCCTGAAAAAAGACCCTTCGGCGGTCTTGGGTATTTTCCCTGCGGATCATTTTATTAAAAATGAAACTGCTTTCGCGAAAGTGCTTCGAGTTGCGTATGAACAAGCGAATGAAGAAGGAATGCCTGTGACGCTTGGGATCAAACCCGGCCAGCCTCATACGGGATACGGCTATCTCGAAATAGCCGGAAAGAAGACTACAGTTCGCAACACGCCGGTATTTTTTCTCAAATGTTTTCATGAAAAACCCGGCCTCGCGCTGGCCCGAACGTATTTGCGTTCGAGGAAATTCCTCTGGAATGCCGGGATCTTTATCTGGCGTGCGGATTGTCTGCTTGAGACCACGCGCCGTGAGCTTCCTGCCGTTTTTAAAACGGTCGTGAAGATTGCGAACGGAGGGATTTCCGCGGCCGTCGTTAAAAAACTTTTTTCCAAGGCCCCGAGCATTTCGATCGACTATGGGCTGATGGAAAAACTTTCCGGCGGGATTTTGACGATCCCGGCCGCAATAGGCTGGAACGATGTCGGAAGTTGGTCGACGCTCAAGGAAGTTCTTCCTGTCGACAAAAAAGGAAATCTTTCCATCGGCAACAATCTTCTGCTGGAAAGTTCCGGTAATGTCGTGAAGGGGTCAGGACGTCTGATTGCAACGGTGGGTCTCAAGGACCATGTGGTGGTCGATACCGGTGATGCAGTCCTGGTCTGTCCGGTAAATAAAACCGAATCCATCCGCAAGATCGTTATTGAACTTCAAAAAAGAAACATGAACCGTTTTCTTTAACAAGAGGAGATCTGCCATGAAAATGTCGCGCATGTTTTTAGCATTGCTTCTTTCAACACTGGTACTTTCGGGTTGTGCAAGCACCACTAAAAAAAGCTGCGCTCGTGCGAGCCAGAATCCTCCTGCGGCAAGCAGTTCGGTTGTGGCAGATCAGCCGGCAGCTGCGCCGGTATCGGAACCCGTTGCGAATGAGATTCCGGCCGCGACGAGGAAATACGTCAATAAATAAATTCTCGCAGGACAATTTCGGAAGATCTGAAAGCGGGGCAGATCTGTCCTTGCTTTTAACTTGAGTTCTGCGTTTTTCATAGGTTTAGGTGCTGTGCGTTGATGCTCGGAGCATTTTCTGGAACGAACCGGAGTCTCTGAAATGACTGATTTTTTGGCGAAACCCCTTGAGGCGTTTTCGA
>Ga0265297_10003739_pt1 | contig 26759 bp, 26 predicted proteins | sample Munlanlwell13791_FD_192502 | JGI IMG/M metagenome (GOLD analysis project Ga0265297, IMG submission 192502) | Leachate microbial communities from a municipal landfill in Southern Ontario, Canada - Leachate well 137-91 | ecosystem: Engineered > Solid waste > Landfill > Unclassified | place...
GCTTCTGAGTAGGTTTTAAGCTCATTTGCAGTAGCTGCGAGCTGTTCATCATTTAAATCAAAGATTACGACTTTTGCTTTTTCTTTGGCAAATTGCAGGGCTATTTCTTTTCCTATGCCCTGGGCACCGCCGGTTACTACTACTACCTTATCTTGAAAACGCATAATTCCTCCTTCTGCGTATCACGTATCATGTAACAGGTAACACGTAAGGATATAAAGACGTGCTACGTGTAACGTGTTACGTGCGACTTATTATGCTATATTATCCAAATCCTCTTTCTTCTCTATATTAACAACTTTAAGGGCAGGATTTATTTTGCGTATGAGCCCGCGCAAAACTTTTGAAGGCCCCACTTCAAAAAAAGTATCGGCTCCGCTGCCCGACATAAATTCAACGCAATCTTTCCATAAAACCGTTGAGGTAAGTTGCTCAAGGAGATTTTTTTTAATTTCTTCATTTTTGTAAGCAGGTTTCGCGGTAAAATTACTTACAATAGGGATTTTTGCATCAGCAAACTGCATAGACATTAAAACTTTTTCAAGGTGTTTTTTTGCCGGCTGCATAAATTGAGAGTGAAACCCGCCGCCTACATCAAGCTCTACAACGCGCGCACCTTTATTTTCCAAAACTTCCTTTGCCTTCTGCTTGTTTTCTTTAAGAAGCGAAACCGCTATTTGCTGGCCGGAATTTATATTGGCAAGGAAAAAATTTCCATTTTTAGATAAATCCTGAAGTGTTTTTTGGTCCAAACCTATTACCGCAAACATACATGAAGAATTAGTTTTAGATGCTTCCTCCATCGCAGTTGCCCTTTCTTTAACCAGACAAACAAGGTCTTTTACACTCAGGACTCCTGCGGGATACAAGCATGTGTATTCGCCAAGGCTTAACCCTGACAGAAAATCTATTTTGACATTTTTCCCGCGAAAAAGCTCAAAACACACAAGGGAAACCGCAAGTATCGTCATTTGTTGGAAATAAGTTTTTTTAAGGTCTTCCGGGCTGCCCTCAAAACACATTCCAGAAACGCTGAAACCTGCGTATTTATCAATGTTTGAAAAAAGCTCGCGGGCTGGAGCAAAATTATCATATAAGCTTTTGCCCATCCCCTGGTATTGCGAACCTTGTCCTGGAAAAATTATAGCATTCATATTTGGAATTAAACCTGTAATTGATGCTAGATACTAGATACTCGTGAGCGAGTGTCCAGCATCAAGAATCAGGTATATAGCAGCCAGTTGCTTCCTAGTTTATCAAGACCACTTGATGACTATGCTTCCCCAGACAAGCCCGCCGCCGAAGGCATCCAAAACAACGATGTTATCTTTTTTGATTTTACCGTCTTCATATGCCTCGCAAAGAGCAACAGCGCTTGAAGCAGAAGACATATTTCCGTAACGGGAAATATTTACATAAACTTTTTCGCGGGGCAAAGATAAACGTTCGCTTACGGCATTTATTATACGTTCGTTTGCCTGATGAGGAATTAATAAATCTATATCTTCCATTTCTATTCCCGCTTCTTTTACCGCGTGCTTTGCTGCTTTGACCATAACCCGGACCGCAATTCGGAAGAGTTCGTTTCCTCTCATTTTTATATAATGAAGCTTGTTTTTGACTGTTTCTTCACTGACCGGATATTTTGAACCGCCGCCAGGAACAATTAACAAGTCGGACTGGCTGCCGTCGCCGCCAAGATACGAACTTAAAAAATTATCTTTGTTGCTTTTGGTTAAAACTGCGGCGCCTGCTCCGTCGCCAAATAACACACATGTTGAACGATCACTCCAGTCAGTTATGGTTGAGAGCACCTCGCTGCCAACCACTAAAACATTTTTATATAATCCTGATTTTACAAACTGCCATCCAACGGTAAGAGCATAAACAAAACCCGCGCAGGCAGCAGAAACATCAAAACAAGCTGCCTTGTTGGCTTTTAGTAAACTTTGGAGATAACACGCTGTTGAGGGGAAAGAAGTATCGGGGGTAATGGTTGCTACAATTATTAAATCTATGTCGTTTGCATGTAAACCAGCCCGTTTCAGGGCTATTTTTGAAGCTTCGTAGGCAAGATGGGAAGCGCCCACACCGCGGCTGGCTATGTGCCTTTCTTTTATGCCGGTACGGGTTGTAATCCACTCGTCAGAGGTATCAACAATTTTTTCTAAATCAAAATTCGTCAATACCTTATCGGGAACATATTTTCCAAGTCCTATGATTTTAGCCAAATTTACTTAGCTCCTCTTTACGCTACGCAATAATAGATTGCTTGAATTTTTCGTCCTGCAATATTTCGTTTATTCTTTCTTTTATCTTGAAGTTTAAATCGTGCTTAAGCTCGTGTATCGCGGCCCGCACGGCATTTTTAACCGCTTTACTGTTTGACCGGCCGTGGCCTATAATAACCACGCCGTCAACGCCTAAAAGCGGTGCTCCTCCATATTCGGCATAGTCAAGCACCCTTTTAAATTTTCTAAGGCTTCTTTTTATTAGCAATAACCCGAATAGCCCAAGCGGGTCTTTCATTATAGTATCAAACAAAAATTTTCCCATAGTTTCGGCACACCCTTCTGTTACTTTAAGGGCAACATTTCCGACAAATCCGTCACACACTATGCAGTCGCATTTTCCCGAAAACAGATGTTTTGCTTCAAGGTTTCCGGCAAAATTTAACGGCGAGGAAGAAAATAATTTGTGGACATATTTTACAAAATCCGAGCCTTTTGTCTCTTCTTCTCCGATATTCAAAAGCCCGACACTTGGATTTTTTTTATTTAGAACAAGCTCGTAATATACGGAAGCCATTATGCCGTATTGAAAAAGATGCATGGGCTTTGGGTCAACATTTGCCCCCACGTCAATTACAAGAGAAACTCCTTCACGCGTTGGCAGCATAAGACCTATTCCCGGCCGTTCAACACCTTCTATCAAACCAAGTATTAATGTTCCCGCGCATACGGCAGCACCCGTATTTCCGCAAGAGACAAATGCGTCAATTTTTCTTTCCTTTAGAAGGTTCGTGCCGACTGTTATTGAAGAATTTTTTTTCCTGCGCACTGAAGTTGCCGGAGATTCTCCCATTTCTATTTTCTCAGGAGCATGCACTATGGTAAACTCATTTAAGTCAACTTTATACTTACGCGCCTGCGCTTCTATCTCTTCTTTTACGCCAATAAGGACTATGTCTTCTCCGTATTCCTTTTTAGCTAATATTGCGCCTTTAAAAATTTCTTCAGGAGCGTAATCTCCACCGGATATGTCTACGCCGATTTTGTAACTCATTTATGCTCCTTGCTTTTCTCCTTTAGCTCTATTTTCACCACTTCCCGTCCGGCATAATAGCCGCAGAAAGGACAAACCATGTGAGCTATTTTGGACTTATGACATTCTTTACATTCAACAAGCATAGGAGCGTAAATCTTATTATGCGTTAATTTCTTTCTTTGCCGCGATCTTGAATGTTGTCTTTTAGGAAGAGCCATTTAAACCTCCTTGGTATTATAGAAGCGGATTGCCGCGGATTTATACGCGGGTATCCGCCTCTATGAATTATTTGCATCTGCATTTTTCAATATTTAAATTCGCCTTACACGCCGTGCAAAGCCCTTTGCAATCCGGCGAACATAAAACTTTCATAGGAAAATTAAGAAGTATTTCTTCGCGAAGCGCTCCGTCTACTTCCAAAAAAGTTCCTAAATCGTTCGCGTTAAAAAAAAGCTTAAAATCCTGCTTCACTTCCTGATTTATCTCGCTAAGGCAGCGCGAACAAACAATCTGCCTGTTGCTTAGCGCCTCGGCATTTACGATAATTTCTTTACCGATACGCGAAAAACCGCAACGAAGATGAATTTTACCGATGAACTTAACATCAAAACTTGACAAATCCCAAGTATCGGAATTTATATCCTCTGTCAATTCTATTTCTTCTTCCTTTATTTTTTCCACTTCTATCCGCATGATTTTTGCTTTCCATAAAGAGTAAATTAAAATTATAGATACCCTTAAATTAAATCTATTTTTGTATTTTTCTAAGATTCTTCAGCGCTACGCGGGGCAAAAACTGTTTAAGGTTTGCGCCTAAAAAAGCTGCTTCTTTTATAAGCCGGGAGGAAATATAAGAGTAATATGGATGCGGCATAAGAAAAATAGTTTCTATGCTCTTTGACAGGCTACGATTGGTTAAAGCCATCTGGAATTCATATTCAAAATCCGATATCATGCGTAACCCTCTCACGATTACCTTTGCTTTTTTCTTTTTTGCAAAATCTACGACAAGCCCGTCAAACCCCTCTGTCCTTACCCCTTTCATTGCCCTGGTTACGCTGCTAACCATTCTAAGCCTTTCGGAATAGGAAAAAAAGGTATCCTTTGAGGGGTTTTTAACAACAGCTACAATTACATTGTCAAAAATATAAGAAGCTCTTTTTATGATATCTATGTGGCCGTTGGTAATGGGGTCAAATGTCCCCGGATAAATCGCTGTTTTCACTCTATTTTCGCTTCCTTTTTCGTGTATATAAGGAGTAATGTCTGGCCGTACTTTTTCTCCAAAATAAGCTGAAACTTCTTACTGTCTTTTATATATTCGTCCTTAACGTAGCAAAGGCTCACTATGTAGCCGGAAGGGGTCAATATATCATAATCCTCTAAACTTTGCAAGGTATTTATGAGCCTGGCCATATGATAAGGCGGGTCAAGAAAAATAAGGTCAAATTTCTCCCCGTATACCTTAAAATCGTTTATGGCTGACTTCGCATCTTTGAGGTGGATTGATGCTTTTTCGGATAAACCAAGCGAAAATACGTTCTCTTTTATTATATTTACGCATTCCGGCTCAATATCCACGAATACAGCCTCTTTTGCATCCTGGGAAAGAGCTTCTATGCCTAATGCGCCGCATCCGGCAAAAAGCTCCAAAATACGCTTACCCTCAATCTCTCCTTTTAAAATGTCAAAACAGGCTTTTTTTACTATATTGGATGCCGGCCTTATCCCGGAAGGAACTTTTATCGCTCTGCCCTTTAGGCTCCCTAACATTACTCTCATATTCTAAACTTTCTCCTCCAATAGGCTGAATGAATCTTTTAGTTCACTGGATAAAGAATCAATTCGTTCCCTTATGAACCGATTCTCCAGACGCTTTAAGTGCGGGTCATTTTTTATTATCTTATACGCAAAAACGCGCGCCTCGTTAAGTAATTCCAAATCGCGTAAAGGATTTGCTATTTTTAAATCCGGAAGGCCGTGCTGCATTTGGCCGAAAAAGTCTCCCGGGCCTCTTAATTTTAAGTCTTCTTCCGATATTTTAAAACCATCATTTGAATTTTTAAGGACATTTAGCCTCTGCGAAACTTCTTCGCTAACCCGGTCGCTGCTTAGAAGAATAAAATACGGCTCGTAAGTTGAGCGCTGGATTCTCCCGCGAAGTTGGTGCAGCTGTGCCAGGCCGAACCTTTCAGGGTTTTCAACCACCATAACTGTTGCATTTTCAACATTAACGCCCACCTCTACAACTGTTGTAGAAACCAGTATGTTAATTCCTCCTTTGCGGAATTTATCTATCACGGATAATTTTTCCTGCGGTTTTAGCCTGCCATGAAACATTGCTGTCTTAAATTTGGAAAAATGTTTCTTAAGGTTATCATACATAGCCTCCAAAGACCTTAGATCCTCATCCTCTACTTGCCCAATCACCGGATAAATAATATAAGCCTGGCGGCCCTGTGATATTTTTTCTGCTATAAAATCATAAACCCATTGCCGTTTGTTTTCCATAACCCACATTGTTTTAGGCGTAATGCGGCCGGAAGGCAGTTGCGTAATAACGGATAAATCCAAATCTCCGTATAAAGAAAGCGCGAGGCTCCGCGGTATTGGAGTTGCGCTCATTATAAGGTAATGCGGGTTTACTCCTTTCTTTGGCAAAAGCGCGCGCTGGGCTACGCCGAATTTATGCTGTTCATCTATTGCTACAAATCTTAAGTTTTTAAAAATTACTCCTTCGGAGATAAGGGCATGCGTGCCAATAACAATGTCGGTTTTTCCTTCAAGGATTTCTTTATGTATTCTTTCAATCTCTCCTTTAGCCAAAGACGAAACTAAAACTTCAATTTTATAACCGAAACCTTCAAAGAAACTCTGAAAGGTTTCTTTATGCTGGTAAGCAAGTATCTCCGTAGGCACCATAAATGCCGCCTGAAACCCTGAAGAGGCTGCGCTTGCGAAAGCAAACGCAGAAACCACTGTCTTGCCGCAGCCTACATCGCCCTGAAGAAGCCTGTGCATAGGATAAGTTTTCGCAAGGTCGTTAAGTATTTCGCTTAAGGCTTTTTCCTGGGAAAGCGTTAAGGAAAATTTTAGATTATGTTTTAATTTTTCAATCAGCTTGGGGCCTACGCTGAAAGAATCGGCAATTTGGCTCCGGTGTTTGGCTTTGCGCAGGTAAACCAGAATCTGCGAAAAAAATAACTCTTCAAAGATAAATCTCTCGCGCGCTTTCTCTGCCTCTTCAAATGATTCAGGCAAATGGATGCCCTTAATGGCCTGGATAATGTTAGGCAATTTTTTTTCACGCCTTACATCAAAAGGCAGGGAATCTTTGGCCTCGGCTTCCAAATTTTCAATAGCAAGCGAAATAGTTTTTCTGATAAATTTTTGGCCTAAAGCCTGTATTGAACTGTAAATTCCGACAATTCTGCCAAGATTAAGAGAATCTTCCCCCTCTTCAAAGATTTCAAATTCCGGGGCTACAAGTTTTAATTTTCCGTCATACATTCTGGGCTTACCGTAAACAATTAAAGTTTCCCCGATATTCATTTTGTCATAAAGGTAGCCCTGGTTAAACCATGTGCAGTTAATAACTGCTGTGGTATCGTCAATTGCAATCTCCAATATATTTTTTACCCTTTTTGCGCGCAGGAAATATGGCATTTTTTTCAAGTTCCTGGCAAGTATCTTTCCTTTTATTACGCAAAATTCATTCTCCTTTATGTCTTTTATTTTTTTGAAGTTTCGCCTGTCTTCGTATCGGAATGGAAAATAATGCAGAAGGTCATCTAGCGTGCGAATGCCTATTTCGTTAAATATTTCTTCCTTTTTCGGGCCTACACCTTTTAGATATCGTATAGATTCTGTTTGTAACATAATAATTATTGGTTGCGTTATTAAGTTGCGGTTGCGCAACAATTGCCGCAATCCATAAGATTGCAGTTGGATGATTCTGAATCTTTGTCGGCAGCTGTTTAGTTTTTATTTATTCTTTTTACGTAGTCTTCAATTATATGCCTATGGTCAAAAGCGATTTTTTCTGGCAGCGAATCAACTTTATATATTTTTGCATTCTTGGCATCAGAGGCAGCAGTTAGCTTGCCTTTGCCTTTTCCGTAAAATACAGTAGAAACAGTATGAAACCGCGCATCTCTTTTTGGATCAGAATAAACGCCGAGCAATTTAAAATCAAAAAAATCCAGGTTTGTTTCTTCTTTTATCTCTCTTGTTGCCGCCTCTTCAACTGTTTCGCCATAATCTACAAAGCCTCCGGGAAGCGCCCAGCCTAGCGGCGGATTAGTGCGTTCTATCATTACAATACCATTATCAAATTCTACAATGCCGTCAACTGTCAAAAATGGGCCTTCGCGAAGTTTATTTGTAATATGCTCCAGATAATCATTAACGTTCTTCCTAAATATCTTCAGGGCTTCCTCCGAAAACAAGACAAACTCAATTTTCTTAAGGCTGGGTTCTTTTGTTTGCTGCAAATACCTGAAAATTTCCTGCGCCATGATTTTGGAGGCAGCTTCATAGGAAAATCCGCCCACTCCGCAGCCTAAAGCGCAAAAAGCTATTGAACTTATTTTTTTATTCTGCGCGGCAAGAAGCGTATTATATGTAGCCTTTCTTATTATGTTTTCATCAGTCTTAAAATCCATCTTCATAGTTGCCGCATGTATAACATATTTTGCTTTAAGCGTGCCTGCGCCGGTAACAATAGCTTCTCCAACTTCAACCGGGCCTTGTTTTACAGCTTCTTCCTCTATAATTTTTCCGCCTTTTTTCTTAATAGCGCCGGCGACGCCTCCGCCCATATAAAACTTGTTATTTGCGGCATTTGCTATTGCCTCGTTATCTGACTCCGTGATATCACCTTTCGTTATAATAATTTCTGTATTTTTTATCCTCATTACGACCTCGCTTCGCTCGGTTAGTTTACAGAGTACAGATTACAAAAAACAGACAGCGGAAGCATTGTCATTATGCTTTGTTTTGTTCTTCTGGTTCCTGACCAGTATTTTCTGTACTCTGTTATCTGTTTTCTGTTTATCTACTATATGTTTCGCCACACGATAAGCATCTGATTTTATTCTTACTTTTCCAAGAGCTTGTTCTTCTTTCACTTTTTTGAGTATCTCCCCTATTAAAGCGGAAGGCGTAAGGTTAAATTTCTTCATAATATCATAACCATCAACAAGTTTTGGCAGAGGTTTCTTTTTCTTTTCTTCAAAATAATGGTCTATTAATTTAAGCATTATCCTTTCGTGTCTTTTCCTTTTTACCATATTCGTAAGCGGCCCGCGCGTTGCTCTCCAATCGGAAAGCGATACAAGTATGACAGAGACACCCTCCTCTTGCGTATCGCGGAAAAAATGATAAATTGCCCTTTTCGTTGGCGGAGCCTGGTCTGCCAGATATCCAGGGCGAAGATGCCAGAAAATAAGTTTTTTTAAAACATCTTTTTCCCGCAAAGACAGCTTGATTTTCTTTGCAATATTTTCCGCCAGGTTCATTCCGATTTTTTCATGCATGTGGAATATTGTCCGGTTGCCTTTTCGGTTTTTGGCGATGGGTTTGCCTATGTCATGCAAAAGGCAGGCTATTTTTATAATTTGCGCCCGCGTTCTGTTTTCGGCAAGCGGCTCATTAAGATAAGCGAGTATTTCTTTTTTGTGTATTATATATTTGCGGTAAAGCAATTCAAATTCCCGAAGCGCCTCCAGGGAATGCTTCCAGACATCAAGATGATGAAACCCGCCCTGATAAACATTTCTGGTTTTAGAAATCTGCGGAATAATTTCATCAATTATTTTTAATTCTTCCATGCGCTTTATAGCATCATACGAATGGCAATTGGCAAATATCTTAAAAAGTTCCTCATTTATGCGTTCGCCAGAGATGTTTTTTAAAAGTTTCTTATACCTGACAAATGCTTTCTGCGTATTTTTGTCTATTTTAAAGCCGCAATTTATCATAAAAGAAAAACCTCTTAGAATACGCAAAGGATCCTGCCTTAAAACATCTTCGTCAGCGGTTCTAATTAATTTATTCTTAAGGTCTTTTACCGAGCCAAAAGAGTCAATAATTTCTTTACTTTTATCCAGAATGTTTAGGCGAGCATGTTTATAGTAAAATCGCGCGCGCGTAAATCTTCGTTAAAATTCTTCCCTCTCATCAGGGTAAAATCATAAGTATAAATTTTTGAATGTTTTTTAAGAATAACTCTGTAACTGCCTTCTTCTTCAGCAAGGACGATAAATTTAGAGGAAATTTTTTCCGAAAACTCTTTGACTACGGATAAAACATTATTTTCTACGCAAAAATCAAAATCAACAAGGTCTTTCTCCTTCTTGAGGAATAAATCCCGTAAGACGCCTCCGACAAGCCAAATATTTATTTTTCGCCTTTTGGCAATACGGCTTATTGAATTAAGATAAGGAATTTTTTTGGAAAGAATTTGAGGATTCATCTATATACGGTAGTTTTGCTAAGATTTGCCGAAACAGCTCTTCGCAGAACAAACAGGCTTTACGCTATGCTGTTTGCGATAATTTATGGAATACTTCCTCGTCAACAAAAAGCGAAGCCTTGACTCTCACTGCCAAAGCTATGCAGTCAGAAGGCCTGGCATCAATAATTTTTAAACCACTTTGGGTTTTTAAATAAAGCTTTGCGTAAAAGGTATTATCTACCAGCCTATCAATCACTACCTTCTCCAATTTTGCATCCAAATTATCCAGGATTGCACGTATAAGGTCGTGGGTAAGCGGCCTGGGCGAGGCGAAACCATTTAAATGCATGCGTATGGAAGCTGCTTCATTTATGCCAATTACAATAGGCAGGCACCTTGAACCTTTTTTTTCTTTCAGGAAAACTACCTGCTCTTTTTTCTCTTCGTCAATTATTATACGGGACAATTCCATTTCAATCATAAATTTATTATAAAAATTCTATCAGCCTTCAGTTTTCAGTCTTCAGCTATCAGCGCTGAAATCTGAAGACTGAAAACTGAAGGCTATTTAATCCGTTTACCAAGGATATCGCGCAACTCGCGCATGAATTGATTTATGTCTTTAAACTGCCTGTAGACTGAAGCAAATCTTACGTATGCGACGTCGTCTATTCTTGCAAGTTTCTCCATAACAAGTTCACCGATAAAACGCGAATCTACTTCCTGGTCAAATTTCTTTTGTATTTCCGCTTCAATTTCACCGACTAATTTCTCTATTTTTTCCGTACTTATAGGCCTTTTCTGGCAGGCACTTCTTATTCCTGATAATATTTTTTCCCTGATAAATGGCTCGCGCCGGTTGTCTTTCTTAATTACCATAAGAGGCGTTTTTTCAACATACTCATAGGTTGTAAAACGCTTATTGCAGGCGCTGCACTCCCTGCGCCGCCTGATTGCAGTTCCCTCGGACGTTTCGCGCGAGTCTATAACCCTGTCTTCGTTATGATTGCAAAATGGGCATTTCATGGTTTAAATTTAAACCTCGCAGGATGCTCGATGCTGGATACTAGATACTCGTTCGGTTTACTATCACGAGCATCAAGCATCTAGTATCGAGTAACTAATTTTATTTTTCTTACCCTAATCTTTGCTTCTTTCAAAAACTTTTTAGCCATCTCATCAGGATAATTATCTGCAATAATTACCTCTGTTATGCCCGCATTAATTATCATTTTAGCACAAATGCTGCACGGCGCATTAGTTATGTATATTGAGCTTTCCCTTACCGAAACACCGTGTTTTGCCGCCTGAAGAATTACATTTTGTTCGGCATGAAGCCCGCGGCATATTTCATGGCGCTGGCCGGAAGGCACTTTTAACTCTTGTCTCAAACATCCAACGCTATCGCAATGGCTGACCCCCATTGGCGCGCCATTATAGCCGGTTGCAAGAATCTGTTTATCCTTAATAAGAACTGCGCCCACGTGCCGGCGAAGGCAGGTAGAACGCTCGCTTACCAGAAAAGCCGCTTTCATAAAATACTCATCCCAGCTTGGGCGTTTAATTTGTTTTTTCATATTTTAAAGGTTTGTTTTTCCTATTTGCTATCACATTTTTACATTTTCATAAAGAGGAAATTTTTCGCCGAAGGCAATTACTTCTTTTTTGATTTCTTCTATCTTAGCGTTATTGTCCTTATTGGCAATTGCTGTATCTATAAATGCGCAGATTCCCTCCATTTCTTTCTCTTTCATCCCCCTGGTTGTGACAGCGGGGCTGCCGATTCTAACGCCGCTGCTTACTGCGGGCGGCTTCTCATCAAATGGTATGAGGTTTTTATTTAATGTAATATTAACTGAACCAAGTATTCCTACCGCCTCTTTACCGGTTATATTCTTGGAACGTAAATCAACCAGAAAAAGATGCGTATCAGTCCCGCCGCTTACAATCCGGTATTTTTTTTCTTCCATACATTTGGCGAAATGTTTTGCGTTTGAAGCAACCTGCTTCTGATATTTTACGAATTCGTCTGTAAGCGCAAGGCCGAAAGCAACGGCTTTCGCAGCTATGACATGCATAAGCGGCCCGCCTTGTATGCCGGGGAAAACCGCGGTGTCCAGCTTTTTGCCGAACTCTTTGCGTGAAAGTATGAAGCCTCCGCGCGGGCCGCGTAAGGTTTTATGGGTAGTTGAGGTTACAAACTCGGCGTATTCGCAAGGATTAGGATATAATTTTGCGGCAACCAGGCCTGCAAAATGCGCCATATCAACCAATAAATATGCGCCGATGCTATCTGCAATGGCTCTGAACTTTTTAAAATCAATTATGCGCGGATAAGCGCTTGCGCCTGCGATAATCATCTTTGGTTTGTGTTTTTTCGCGAGCTGTGCTATTTCTTCATAATCAAGGCATTCTGTTTGCCTGTTTACGCCGTAAGCAATTATATTGTAAAATTTTCCGCTAAAATTAAGCGGGTGGCCGTGAGAAAGGTGGCCTCCGCAGGCAAGGTCCATTGCAAGTATCGTATCTTTCGCTTCAAGCGCAGCCAGCATAACTCCCATGTTTGCCTGCGTTCCTGAATGAGGCTGGACATTAGCGTATTCTGCGCCAAAGATTTTTTTTACGCGCTCTCTGGCAAATTCTTCAGCTTCATCTACAAATTCGCAGCCGCCGTACCAACGCGCTCTTGGATAACCCTCTGCATATTTATTGGTAAGCACAGAGCCTTGCGCTTCAATAACAGCCAGAGGAGCAAAATTTTCGCTTGCAATAAGCTCTAAGTGCTCGCGCTGCCTTGTGAGCTCTTTTTTTATACTCTGATAAACCTGCGGGTCAATCTTTTTTAATTCTTCAAACATTTTCTTTCTCCTCTATTTCTTTTATTTTGTTGACTCTCCTCGCATGCCTTCCACCTTCAAACTCTGCCTTAAGCCAGGAAAAAACTATTCTTTTTATCTGTTCTTTCTTAAGCATATAAGCCGGTAGAACCAGCACATTGCTGTCATTATGCTTTCGCGAAAGAACCGCGCTTTTTACATTAGACACAAGCGCCGCCCTGGCACCTCTTACTTTGTTGGCTACTATATCGCTTCCTATTCCTGAATAACATATTAAAATTGCGCGGTCACATTTTTTTTCTCTGACCGCAACTGCTGCCGGATAAACGTAGTCGGGATAGTCGCAAGGGTCGCTGGAATGCGTTCCAAAATCAAATACGCTGTGGCCTTTCTCTTTCAGGATATGCGTTAAAAAATCTTTGAGCCTAAACCCGCGATGATCGCTCGCCAGCGCTATCCTCATTGTTTTATTGCCAACCATATTAAGCCTCCTATAACCATTCAGTCAATTCTATTATTGCTTTTTTGATGAGAGAGTAAACTTCTTCATAAAAAGGAATATCCCTGCCTATAGGGTCTGGTATATCTTTGTCCAACCCCGGCGGCAGAAACTTTTTAAGCGCAAACACCCTGCCTTCTGCTGTAGGCTCAAGCCTTAATATATAATCCGTATGAGCATCTTCCATGGTAAATATAAGGTCAGAAGATAGGATAACCTGCCGGTCAATGCCCCTGGAAGTAAAACCGTTTATGTCCAAGCCCTCCTTGTTCCTTAGGATAGAGGCTGTATACGCCGAAGCAGGCATGCCGTCAAGCGTTGATATACCTCTTGAAATAATTTCGTGCCTTCCCCGAAGATATGGCTTTGCTTCATTAAGGTATTTTACAAGAAGAGCCTGGGCCATCGGAGACCTGCAGGAATTGCCTGTGCATACAAAAAGTATTCTCTTCCTTATGAATACATTAACTATTTCCTGTTCTGGGATTACTCCGCTTCTTAAAACTTTAAACGGATTAAGCGTCAAATCTATGACGGTTGACGGCTGCCCATACAAAGTATTTCCCGAATCAACAATTAAGTCAACTTTCCCGTCAAAAATATTTTCCACTTCAAGCCCGGAAATCGCCTCTTTACTGCCGCTTAAATTTGCTGACGTTAGAAATACGGCTTTATTAAGTTTCGTCAGTATCTGGCTTACTACCGGGTCTGAGGGGACCCTTATTCCTATTTTATTTTCTGCCTTATCAAAATAAATAATTGTAAGCGGCCCTGGCCAGAATTTTTCTATCAATCTGTGGCCAAAAGGCGGCAAAACCGAAAAATGTTTGCTTGTCGCGTTGCTTTTGTCTGCCAAAGCTATGCTTAAAGGCAAATCCTCTGCTCTTTGCTTTATCTCATAAAGCCGCTTAAGGCTTTCTTCTTTGGCAGGGTCCAGCGCAAGGCCGTACACTGTTTCAGTAGGGACCGCAACTATCCCGCCTTTCAAAATTAAATCAACGGCTTCTTTTATGACTGAACTATCAATGTTAGCCTGGTCAATATTAACTCTTTTCACTCCATTCCCCTTTTATCTATCTAAACTTTTCTTTTACAGCCTTAAGCTTAGCCAAATATTTTTTATCTTTTAACGCAATTATGGTAAGAGCGAAAATTATGGAATTTACAAAAGCTGATTTGCCTACCCCGCTTGAAGTAAGCCCCAGGCCGCGAGGCGTACTTATTATTGACATAAGCGCATCCAGGCCGTCTAAAAGCCCTCCTTTAAGGGCTACGCCTACTACAGGTATATTTACATAGGAAGCAATAAAGCCCGGCAGAGCCGCGGCCAGGCCAGCGCAGGCGATAACAACTTCTGTTTTCTCTTTTTCCAGTTCATGGCAGAGCTTCCTTAGCTTCTCGGGATTACGGTGAGCGGAAACTATTTCCAGCCTGTAGCCAATAGAAAATTCTTTCAAAATATCAAAACCTGCCTTTAGTTCTTCCAAATCACTTTTGCTCCCAAGTATGACAGCTATCTTCTTATCCATTCTCCCCCCTTTTTAAAAAAATGTGATTCTTCTTGGGTATCGGATTTTTTATTCTTACCGGCTAAATCAGCAAATTTTAAAGCTGCTTTCTTGCTCGCTTTATCCATAGCCGTCATAAAAGCTTTGCTTGAAGTTTCATTAAACCATTTTCCTGCGTCAGACGACCAGAAGTTTACATATTGTTTTAGTTCGTCGTCGGATAAAGACTGATAAGCATAAAGGAAAGATATGGATATTACGTTTTTAAGCATGTTTTTCAATTCCTGGCGCATTTGGCTGGTTACAAGTTCCAATTCACCAGGCGTTAAGCGCTTATCCTCGGTTACAACCGGATCTATTGCAAGATTTATCCCTTTATACATTGTAATAACCGTTTCAATCTGCATACTGGTTGCGCCTACTGCTTCGTCTAATTTTTTTATAAGCTCAGAACGCTCTTTGGCGGGGGGAGTCTCTCCTAAGGACTTAGCAAAATCCTTCATTTCCTCTAAAGCTTTTGAACCGGAAGCTTTTTGCTCAAGCCCGGAAATTTTTTCGCAAAGAGGCGAACCCATAAATTCTTTAATTTCAAAAAGATAATCTCTTCTGTAATTAGCCTTAAAATACTCCACAACCGAAAAATAAATATCCTGGGCGCTAAAAGACTCAGTCATTATCTTGCTACCAGGCTCATACATATTAGCAGGTATGCGCTCCTTATATTGAGCATATTCTTCACCGATGCGGGCAGGCATACTTTCAATTTGCTTCTTTATATTAGACAGCTCAAGAACCTTGTCTAGAAGAGAATTCTTTTCAAGTTCTGCATATTTTTCATTTGCGATTGCCATATCTTTTTCAGCAGGTATTATTTCCTTAATGTCTTTATTGTAAAACTTAAGCTCAACGCCTTCAACATCTGCCTTTATGAAGCTGTTTGATTTCTCTACTATCAAACCGTCAACCTTGCTTCCGTCTTTTAATATTATAGTGTCCGCAAGGCACTTCGCAGAAAAGGCCAGGAAAGACAATATAATTGCATATATGCAGGCATTTGCCCTAAGCTTTATTCTCATGATATTTTGGATGTTTTTCATTTTACCTTTTGCGAAAAAAATTACAACGCTTTATTTCCTATGTCTTTACGGTATTGCATTCCTTCAAAACTTATTTTATTAACTGCCTTATAAGCTTTCTCAATTGCCTCTTTGATTGTGTTTCCTAAGCCGGTTACCCCAAGGACTCTTCCGCCGGATGTTACAAATTTGGATGCGCTTTGCGTGCTTTGCGGCAGGCGTTTTGTCCCTGCGTGGAACACTATTATATCTTTCATTGCTTTGGCCTCATCCAATCCGAATATCGGTTTATCTTTCTGAAATTCTCCGGGATATCCGCCTGAAGCGCATACAACCGAAACACAGGCGCGGTTATCCCATTTAAAACCGCCGGATTTTGCAAATTTGCCAAGAGCGCCACAGCTGCACGCCAAAACCCCTTCCAACAAATCAGAACTTAAACGCGGAATTATCGCCTGCGTTTCAGGGTCGCCGAAGCGCACATTAAACTCTAAAGCCTTGGGCCCATTTTTCGTAAGCATAATACCGGTGTATAAAACCCCCCGATACTCAAGCCCTTCTTTGGCTAAACCCTTGATAGTCCTCGTTATTATCTTTTCGGAAATTTCTTTAAATACTTTCTCTGTTACAACAGGCGCAGGCGAATAAGCGCCCATACCGCCTGTATTTGGGCCGCAGTCACAATCCAGCAGCCTTTTATGGTCCTGGCTTGAGACAAGCGGAACGACCTCTTTTGAATCGGTAAAAACAAGGATTGAAGCTTCCTGACCGGAAAGGCACTCTTCAATGATAATTTTATTTCCTGCCTCACCGAATATTTTTTCTTCCATCATCAAGCCAACAGCCTGTCTGGCCTCTTCAACTGTTTTTGCTACTATAACTCCTTTACCTGCGGCAAGGCCGTCTGCTTTAACAACGCAAGGAACTCCTATTTTTTCTATGTATTCCTTCGCAGGCTTAGGGCTGTCAAAAACCTTAAAATCGGCGGTTGGAACACCGTATTTTGCCATTAGAGTTTTCGCAAAAACTTTGCTTTCTTCAAGCCGCGCGCAGGATTGTGTCGGGCCAAATATTTTTAAATCGTGATTTGTAAAATCATCTACCATGCCTAACACGAGTGGCGCTTCCGGCCCTACAATTGTTATGTCTATTTTTTCTTTTCTGGCAAAACTTAGAATACGCTCTGTTTCAATAGTTTTTATTTCAAGGCACTCTGCAAGTTCAGAGATACCCCCGTTACCTGGCGTAGCAAAAATCTTATCTACAAGCTTGGACTGGGCTATCTTCCAGATAAGCGCGTGCTCCCTGCCGCCTGAACCAATTACTAATACTTTCATGAATTGCTTATATTTATTTGATAATCCGTTTTATTGTAAGTTACGAAGGTTACGGATGTTACGGGAAGTTACAAAAGTTACATCAAACTATCATGATTCATCGCAACCTTCGTAATATTCGTAACTGCTACTATTTTGGCTCTTTACTTTTTTTCTCTAACGGAAGCACGCCGGCCATTTCGCCGATAACATTTACCAGCTCGGTATTTGCCGGAACTACAATTTTTGCATTGTTTGTAAGTGCCTTTTCTACCATCTCAAGTCTTCGTAAAATCTGGGCGTTTCCTACAAAATATTTATCAGCGGCATCGTTAACAAGCCTTATGGCTTCAGCTTCTCCTTCTGCCTGCAATATCTTTGCCTGCTTAACACCTTCGGCCTTTTTAATCTCAGCTCTTTTTTGCCCGTCAGCAGCTGTTTCTGTAGCTGTAGCGAAATCAACCGCTGAGATTTTTTCATTCTCCGCCTTAACTACTTTATTCATTGTTTCCTGAACATCTTTAGGCGGGTCAATTTCTTTTAATTCTGTTCTTACAATTTCAAGGCCCCAGCTTTTTGTTTCTTCGCAAAGAGTCTTATGCAGCTCTGCATTTATTTTTCCTCTTTCGCTGTTGGCTGATTTTAATGTGAGCGTTCCGATTATGTTTCTTAAGGTAGTGCGCGCTAAATTGACTATCTGCCATTGATAGTTATTGACATTGTACTGTGAGCTCTTGACGCTTTCTTCATCAGGTTTAACTTTAAAATAAACCTGCGCGTCAACCCTTGCATTTAAATTATCGTTTGTAATTATTTCCTGGGGTTCTGCGTCAACCATTTGTTCGGTGACATTAACTATATAAACATGCTCAATTATCGGCATAATCCAGTTAAATCCCGGCATAGCAAAACGATTATATTTACCAAGGCGCTCAATTAAGCCTCTGTGGGTCGGCCTGACTATTCTTATACCCAGAAAAAATATTACAACGAAAGCTACGATAACTAATTTTAGAACCGCCATTTCGCACCTCCTTGTTAAACCAAATTTATTTTATTTTGACTTTTTATAATTTCGCCTATCAGGAATGATTGAATTTTTGATTTGGCAAGCTGCCTTGATATGGCGCCTAAGTATTTCCTGCCTATTACAAACATCATACCTATGCCCATATTAAAAACTGTATACATCTCATCCTGGGAGACATTGCCTCTATCCTGTATTATTTTAAAAATTTCCGGCTTCTTCCAGGAACTTTTCTGAATAACCATGCCATAGCCCTGCGGCAAAACTTTTGTAGCTTTTTTATAAAATGCTCCACCGGTAATATGGGCGATTGCCTTTATGGCATCTTTGGAATAATTCGTCGCATTCAACGCATTTAAAACCGGCTTGACGTATATACGGGTAGGTTCTAATAATTCTTTCGCATATTTACGAGTTCCGTTATCGCCTAAAACTTTTCTCGCAAGAGAAAAACCATTGGAATGAAGACCGGATGACTCAAGGCCTATAATTAAATCCCCCTCTTTTATATTCTTTCCGTTAACCATCTTATATTTATCAACTATGCCTACGCAAAATCCGGCCAAGTCGTATTCATCTTTGTCATACATGCCGGGCATTTCGGCAGTTTCTCCGCCGATAAGCTGACAATTGGATTGATTAAGCCCTGTATGAATTCCCTTTACCACATCCTTCAAAACCGCGGGCTTAACACGGCCAGCGGCAATGTAATCCAAAAAAAATAAAGGTTTGGCGCCAAGGCAAATAACATCGTTAACATTCATTCCCACAAGGTCTATGCCTACTCCGCCGTGAATTCCTAATTTTTGGGCAATTTTTAATTTTGTGCCTACGCCGTCGGTTGAAGAAACAAGAATAGGATTTTTATATTTCTTAACAAAGGGCGACAAGTCAAAAGGGCATCCAAAGGCAGCAATCTTACCAAGCGGGCTTGAGGATAAAAAATTCTTAATACCACCGACAAACTCATCAGCCTTGGCTATATCTACCCCGGCGGTTTTATATGTATTTTTTTTCATAGAATTTAAATTTTTCCTGTCCAGCAATAAAGGCAAAGTTTTTCCTGGGGGAGCCCCACTGCCTCAACCATATCTTTAATCGTCTGAAACCTTAAAGTGGTTACCTCAAGGTCTCTCGCTATCCATTCAACCATTTTACGGTATTTCTCCGACTTTTCATCTATATATTCGGAAATCTCTTCAAGGTCATGGCCTTCCAACGCCTTGATTGCTTTTCGCGCGGCAAGCTCATGGATGCTTCTCGTAGAAAGACAGAATTTACACGGAAACATCAAAGGCGGGCACGCCGGGCGCACGTGAACCTCTTTTGCCCCTGCATCCCAAAGTTTGTTTATAGTGAAATTCTTAAGCTGAGTGCCGCGCACGATTGAATCCTCGCACACAACTATCCGGTTATCCCTGATTATTTCCTCAATAGGAATAAGTTTCATCTTGGCAATTAAATCGCGGGTTTCCTGGGAAGGAGGCGTATAGCTTCTTCCATAGCCTGGCGTATATTTAACAAGCGGCCGTTTATAAGGAATTTTCGATTCGATAGCATAACCTAAAGCATGCGCAACTCCGGAATCAGGAACGCCGGAAACTATATCGGCTTCAATATCTTTATCGTGTTTTGCCAATGCCCTTCCGCAGCGCTCACGCACTACTTCTGCGTTAATTCCTTCATAGCATGAAGCTGGAAAGCCGGTATATATCCATAGAAATGTGCATATCTTACTGTTTTTTGTCCCTGGTTTTTTCTCAATCAAACCATCTTTAGTCATAAGAACAATTTCTCCGGGTGCCAGATATTTTTCTATATCAAAATCTAAATTTGAAAAAGCGGTAGTTTCCGAAGTAACGGCAAAAGCGCCGGGTTTTTTGCCGATTACAAGAGGCGTAAAGCCGAACCGGTCGCGCGCGGCGTAGACGCCTTCTTCGGTCAACAATAAAAGCGAGCAAGAACCGTCTATGACGGAAAACATTTTTTCTATGCCGTCAACCAGGTTTTTACCCTGGGTAATGATTTTTGCCATAAGCTCGGTAATATTTACTCCGCCGTTTTTCATTTCACTGAAAGATACCCCTTTTTCGAGAAGCGACGCCAACAACTTATCTTTATTTTCGATTAATCCGACTGTAACGATGCAGAATTTACCGAATTTAGAATTAAGATAAATTGGCTGCTCATCCGAATCGCTGATTACGCCTATGCCTGACTTCGCAGAAATTCTATGATAGTCATCGAAAAACTTTGATTTAAATTGCGATTGATTTATGCCGTGTATCTGCCTGATGAATGTATCATTTAAGACAGCAAGCCCGGCGTACTCTGTTCCCATGTGGGAATGATAGTCTGTGCCGTAAAATAAATCCTTAACGCAATTATCCTCTGAAATAGTCCCAAAAATTCCACTCATATTTATTCGCCTTTTATTTGTAAAAAATTATTATTACTTCTTAGTCCTCTCTAAAATAAATTTATCTGCGCAGGTAACTTTTACCGGGTAATCTCCTGACCAGCAGGCGCTGCAGTAGTATGAAGCAGGGTGCTTAAAACATTTAAGCATTCCTTCCAAACTTAGATAACCCAGGCTGTCAACACCAAGGTACGCTTCTATCTCTTTTATGGTTTTTTCATTTGCTATTAATTTTTTCGGATCAGGAAAATCTATGCCATAGAAACAGCCGAATCTGTGCGGCGGGCAGGATATTCTAAGATGCACTTCTTTTGCTCCCATGTCACGGAAACTTTTGACCCTTATCCTTGAAGTTGTGCCTCTTACTATAGAATCATCCACAATAACTACGCGTTTTCCTTTTACTACTTCCTTTAATATGTTGAATTTAAGTTTTACTCCGAATTCTCTTTTTTCCTGTTGGGGCTGGATAAAAGTCCTTCCTATATAATGATTCCTGATTATGCCTACCTCAATGGCAAGCCCTGATTCTTTGGCAAAGCCGAGCGCGGCTGAAGTCCCTGAATCAGGCACTCCTATAACAATATCTGCTTTTACCGGATGCTCCCAGGCAAGCTGCCTGCCCAATTTTTCGCGCACAAGATGCACTGTTTCGCCAAAAATCATGGAATCCGGGCGAGAAAAATAAACATGTTCAAAAGCGCAAAAAGCGTATCGCTTTTTTGGCTCTGCATATTTTATTGAACGTAACCCGTTTTTATTTATTATTACAATTTCACCGGGCTCAATTTCCCGGATGCGTTGGGCTCCGATTAAATCTAAGGCGCAGGATTCAGAAGCTATGAATAAAGAATCTTCTTTCTTGCCTATACAAAGAGGCCTAAAACCCATAGGATCCCTTATCCCCATAATTTCATCTTTAGTCATAAGGACAAGAGAAAAGGCTCCTTTTATTTTCTTCAAAGCTTCAATTATTTTGCCTTCTGTGGACTTTTCTTTTGAACGCATAATCAGATGAAGAATCAATTCTGAATCAGAGGTAGTCTGAAAAATTGCGCCTTTAGCCTCAAGGCGTTCGCGAAGTTCCTTTGAATTTATAAGATTTCCATTATGCGCAAGTGCAAGCGGAAGTTTGTTTGAATCAACAAAAAGCGGCTGGGCGTTTCTTAAAGCGCTTGAGCCTGTCGTTGAATATCGGACGTGCCCTATCGCCTGATAGCCTTTAAGTTTCGCCAGCTGTTCCGCATCAAAAACTTCGCTTACAAGCCCCATGCCAAGATGCGAATTAAAAGTGCTTCCGTCAAAAGAAATAATTCCGCAGGATTCTTCTCCGCGGTGCTGAAGCGAGAATAAGCCTAAGAATGTAAGCAGACTTGCTTCATTGTTATTATGGGCCCCGAACAATCCGCAATATTCTTTTATCCTTGACATGTTTTTATCGCACAGATTTTTAATATGTGTAACACGTTTTCAAAACGTAATACCTGTTACATGTTACGTGATACAGGGCTTACGCTATCTACACCCTATTTAAAATACGCAACTCCGTTTTCAAAAAATTTAAGGCCGAAAGGAGTAACTTCGTTTTCTTTCCAATTGGACCACTGATGCTTGAACATAAATCTTTCCGGATGCGGCATAAGGCCTAAAATCTTTCCTGTTACGTCAGTTATACCGGCTACATCATTCAAGGAGCCGTTCGGATTAAAAGGATAGTCGCCGGGCTTTCCTTTTGAATCAACATAGCGCAAAGCAACCTGGCCAGAACGCTCTATTCTATCCAAAATATCTTTTTCTGCATAGAACTTTCCTTCTCCGTGCGCAACCGGTAAATTTATGATTTCCGGCAAATCCCGTAGCCATATTTGTGAGACGCGGGACGTTGGACGTGGGACGTTTAAATACACCCACCTATCTTCAAACCTTCCCGAATCATTTGAACTGAGCGTAACTGTTTGTTTAAAATCTGCATCAGGCAATATCCCGGTTTTAACCAGAACCTGGAAACCATTGCATATGCCGATAATAAGCCCGCCACTGGCAATGAATTCTTTTAGCTGGTCCTTAAACCAAAGCAGAAGCTCAAGAGACAAAATTTTTCCGGCACCCAGGTCGTCTCCATAACTAAATCCCCCTGGTATGGCAAGTATCTGATAATTTTTAAGGTCATTTTTTTCTTTTACCTGGTTTACGTGGCGCAAATACGCATCTGCCCCGGCAAGAGAAAAAGCAAATTCAGTTTCCTTGTCGCAATTTGTTCCGGCGGTACGCATAATCAAAACTTTCGGTTTCATATTTATCTAAATTCCTTAAATGTTTTAAGCCAGGAGTCTTTTAGCTCATCCAGCCTAAGATTAACTATAGTTTCGGTTTCGTTTGCATAAATTATAAGTTTTGGCTCTTTGGAAACACAACCGATAAGCCCAAAATTAAGGCCCTTGAACTGCTTCTCAAAAATGGATTTCTTATCCTTGGGCACCTCAACCAGGAATCTTGTGGGAGATTCGCCAAACAAGACTTCGTAATTTGCCATGCCTTTTTCTTTTGGCACTTCATTCAGAAAAATATGTGCGCCGAGATTTGCCCCCATACACATCTCACTTATGGCAACCGCGAGGCCTCCCTCTGATAAATCATGGCAGGATATAACCACTTTTTTATTTATCGCCTGAGATACTGCGTCAAGCACTTCTTTCGCGGTTTCCTTGTTAACCTTGGGCACAAAGCCGCCCTTTATCTTAAGGGACCTGAAATACTCCGAACAGCCCATTTCAGGCTTTGACAAGCCGACAATGTATATAAGATTATCTTCTTTTTTAAGATTTGCCGTTATAACAGCCTGCCAGTCATCAATTACAGAAACTGCAGAAATTAAAAGTGTTCCGGGTATGGAAATTCTTTTACCTTCAACTGCATATTCGTTATACAAACTGTCTTTTCCGGAGATAAACGGCACTCCAAAATATGTAGAAAAATCATAAGTGGAAAATGCCGCGCGCACAAGCCCTGCGAGGTTACGCTCATCTTCCGGCGAACCCCAGCAGAAATTATCAAGCACATAAGTATTCTTTAAATTGCCTCCTACACAAACTATGTTGCGCAATGCCTCATCCATTGCGCAAGCGCTCATCCAGTAAGGGTCTATATCGGAATAAGACGGATTTATGCCAAGCCCAATGACAACTGCTTTATTTGTCTTTAAATCAGGCCGGGTAACTGCCGCATCTGAAACGCTTAAATTTTCTATTCCGTAAATAGATTTTAATACCGAGCCTGCCTGAACTTCGTGGTCGTATTCCCGAAGTATCCAGTCCTTACAGGCAATACCCGGGCGCGAAAGAAGCATTTTTACTTCTTCATTGTAGTTTTCTTTTTCGCCTACCCTGGCAGGTTCTTCTTTCTCCATTATCCATGTTGCTTTCTTTGTAAGGCGCGGCAGATTAAAAATAAAATCCAAATCAAGCTCGCACACTTTGTTATTTTCGTAAAAGAGTTCAAGTTTTTTCGTATCGGTTACTTTTCCTATAACTGTAAGCTCAACATCTTCTTCGTTAAAAATCTGCTTAAGCGTATCCAGATTTTCTTTTTTAGCAAAAAAAACCATTCTTTCCTGCGATTCCGATATCCAGATTTCAGTATAATTTAAACCGTTATATTTACGCGAAACAGTTTCAAGATTTACGGAAACTCCGTGCTCTGAAGCAAGTTCAGTAACTGCGCTGCAAAGCCCGCCTGCGCCGCAGTCGGTTATTGCATTGAATAAATCCATATCGCGCGCGCGTAAAATTGCTTCCGTCATTTTTTTCTCTTCTATAGCGTTACCTATCTGGACAGCGCTGGTTAAAAATACGGTTTTTTCATCAAGCTCTTTGGACGAAAAGGTTGCGCCGTGTATGCCGTCTCTTCCGGTTTTTGCGCCGCAAACAAAAACTAAATCCCCTTTCCTGGCTTTTTTAAAACACTTATTGCTGGGAATCAGCCCCAATGTGCCGCAATAAACCAAGGGGTTACCCAAAAATCTTTCATCAAACAAAACCGAGCCGGCTACAGTAGGAATACCCATTCTGTTTCCGTAATCCCTCACCCCTCTTATAACTCCTTTCATGACTCTTTTTGGATGAAGAAGCCCTAATGGCAAATCGTCATAGTTTATGTGCCAGGGAGAAAAACAAAAAACATCCATCGAGGCAAAAGGCTTGGCAGCGAGGCCTGTGCCTAAAATATCCCGTATAACTCCGCCTATTCCGGTTGAGGCGCCGCCGTAAGGCTCAAGGCTTGAAGGATGGTTATGAGTTTCTACCTTAAAACAAATATTAAAATCTTTGTCAAACTTGACCACCCCTGAATTATCGTGGAACACAGATACGCAGTTACTTGATTTAATCTCATTAGTTGCTTTCATTACGGTTGTTTTAAGAAGATTATCTATTGTGGCTTTCTTTATTGTTTTTAATAGAGAATCTTTTTCTTCGTATTCAATTATCCCCCTAAAGGTTTTATGCGCGCAATGCTCTGACCAAAGAGTTGCTATTGTTTCAAGTTCGCAGTCAGTGGGGTTTCGTTTTTTCTTTTTGAAATACTCTTTGATTATCTTCATTTCCTGAAGATTAAGAGAAAGGCAGCCGTCATTGGATATATCCTTTAATTCCTCTTCGCTTGCCGAAGATATATCTATGTTTACCAGCTTAAACTTATATGTGCTTGCGCAAAATTCATCAAGGCTTTCCATATTTTTTGTTTTTTCGTAATCCAAGACATGTTCAATAAGCGGATTATACAGGAGCCTCTGCGCTATTTCTTTTATTTCATCCTGCGAAAGATTTTCAAATTTATAAAGGCGGGCTATTCTTGTATTTTTAACGGGAAAAGAAAGGTCTTTTATCGCTTTCTCAAGAGAAAGAGTAACGGGGTCGGACACTCCGGGGTTATAGGTAATTATTATTTCGCCGGCAGCAGGCTTTTCTTTAAAAAGCCCTTCGCTTAAAAGGTATTTTTCAGTAACCGGGTCTATAAGTAAAGTGCTCGCTATCGCCTCTATATCGTTTTTTGAGGAAGGCCCTTCAATGAAATATACCTTTTTACAAAAAACTTTACAATCCTTCTCTATACCCAAATCTTTAATCTGAGCAATCAGGTCTCTGGAGGGAAATTCCTGTTGTGGGGAAACATCTATTCGCCAAATCATTTGACCGCGGAGCAATTAGGCAATTGATTTTAGCGGCAAAAAAGATTGAAGTTAACTAACTTACAACCCTGCGCGCTTATAAATTTTATCTATATTGTTAAGATACGTGTAGGGATTAAATATTTCTTCTGTTTCTTTTTTTGTAAGGTATTTATTTATTTCTTTGTCCTTACTGACTTCTTCTCTGAAATTAGAATTATTATTTATGACATCCAAAGATATTCTCTGCACGATATCATAAGCCGACATTCTGGCGAGGCCTTTTTCCATAAGCTTAAGTAATATCTTTTGCGAATAAATAAGGCCGCGGTTAAGTTCAATGTTATCCAACATGTTTTGCCGGTTGACCCGTAGCCCCCTAACAACCTCTTCGCATTTTTTTATCATATAGTCGGCAATTATCGTTGAATCCGGGATAATCACCCTCTCAACGGATGAATGCGAGATATCTCTCTCGTGCCATAAATTTATATTTTCATAAGCAACAAGCATGTTACCGCGAAGGAGGCGCGCAAGCCCGCAAAGGCGCTCGCAAATAATAGGATTTTGCTTATGCGGCATGGCGCTTGAGCCTTTCTGCCCCTCATAAAAAGGTTCTTTTGCTTCATCAACTTCAGTGCGGTGCAAGTGTCTTATTTCAGTCGCAAACCTCTCAAGACTTGAACCGATTAAGGCAAGCAATGAAAAATAATAAGCAAACCTTTCGCGCGAAACTATCTGAGTAGAAATTTTTGCGTAACCGATGCCTATCTTTTTACAAATGTATTCTTCAACTTTCGGGTCAAAATGCGCGAAGGTGCCGACAGCCCCGGAAATTTTTCCGCAAGACACATAATTGAGGCTTTCTTTTAACAGTTTATATTCTTTTTTAAGGTCATCGTAGAAATACAGGAACTTAAGGCCGAAACTGTAAAGCTCCGCGTGCACGCCGTGCGTCCTTGCTACGCATAAAAAATCTTTATACTTTAAAGCTTTTTTGGCAACTACGTTAATAAGCGAATTAAGGTCCCTTAGAATAATGGCTGTTGCATCTTTTATCTGCCAGGCAAGCGTTGTATCAAGCAAATCGGAAGAAGTCATTCCTGCGTGCAGGTATTTTGCAGCGCCACCTATCTGGGGAGATATACTTTTTATGAAAGCGATTATGTCGTGGTGGGTTTTCTCTTCT
>Ga0265297_10003740_pt1 | contig 26758 bp, 19 predicted proteins | sample Munlanlwell13791_FD_192502 | JGI IMG/M metagenome (GOLD analysis project Ga0265297, IMG submission 192502) | Leachate microbial communities from a municipal landfill in Southern Ontario, Canada - Leachate well 137-91 | ecosystem: Engineered > Solid waste > Landfill > Unclassified | place...
GGAAGGAATATAATACAAAAAGGCCGCATAGTTCGCTTAATTACCGGCCGCCCGCTCCGGAAGCTATTGAGCCAAAGTGGCCGGAAAACGCGGTTGTTCTGTCTTAAGAAGTGGTACAACTAATGGGTGCAGGCCACTGCCGCCATGAGCTTGAACAAATTTCTCGCTCTGCACAAACATCCCTCCTGACCCGCAGCAAGGGTCAAACACACGACCCTTATAAGGCTCGAGCATTTCAACAAGCACTCTTACTATGCTTCTAGGTGTATAGAATTGCCCACCCTTCTTGCCCTCTGCATCAGCAAACTGCCCTAAAAAATATTCATAAACTCTGCCTAAAATATCCTTGCTTCTATTTTCCTTATCCCCTAGAGCTATAGTACCAATTAAATCTATTAACTCGCCCAACCTCGACTTATCTAGATTGGTACGCGCATAATTCTTTGGCAAAACTCCCTTAAGCGTGGGATTACCTTTTTCGATATCATCCATCGCGTCATCAATAAACTGGCCTATTGTTGGCTGTTTTGCATTCTTCTGCAAATAATCCCATCTCGCTTTTTTAGGTACATAGAAAACATTCTCTGCCCTGTATTCATCCGCATCCTCAGGATCAGCCCCTTTTTCCGCAGATAATTTTTTATGAAGCTCATAAAAAGCATCTGAAATATACTTAAGGAATATCAAACCAAGAACAACATGCTTATACTCGGCAGCATCCATATTGTTTCTTAATTTGTCAGCCGTCTGCCAGAGTTTTTCTTCAAAATGAAGTTCTTTTTCTTTTTGCTGTTTCATGGATACTTACTCCTTAATATTCTTTGCCTTAGAACTATCAAAAAATTTCATATAAACCTCTGTAAATTCATGAGGGATTTCAGTAGTAACCACTTTATTAATACACTCGAGAATCTTTTCAGGAGGAGCTTGGATGCTGACCATTTCGCCCTTTAACGAAATTAAATTCCCGACTAATATTTCAAGACTATTAACCAAACTCTTTATATCTTCTTTTCTGTATTTCTTTAATTCGGGATGGCTTAACCTTATGCCAGCCAATTCGATAACTTCCTTATCTTCTTTCATGAGCTTATATATCGTCTCCAACAATTCCTTTATAGGTAATTTAGCCACTTCTTTCTTTTTGATATTCTCTATCCACTGTGAAGTCTCTATGACAGTGTGGCAATTTTCAAAAAGGTCTTTGAAATCTAAAAATCCAAGCTGCTTAGGCGCAGATACTAAAACCAGGTTTATTAAATCACCAGCTCTTAACAAAGTAATCTTATGTTTCTTTGCTTCTTTTGAAACTGCGGAATCCGGATCCATCGCTCCTTCAAAATCAATAGCCACAACCAAGGCGTAGTTCGCGTTATAATCATCACGATGTCTATCAACCCCTGAGACATGTGCAGTAGAAGCTTTTATTTTATCTTTGGACGTACTTTTTGCATCGTAAGTTAATGAATAATCTGCTTTCACACCACTCTTTGCGTCTAATACCCCCAATATCGCTACTGCCTTGCCATCAGGTTTACCTGGCCCGCCTATTTTTGTTGTCTCAAAACCCAAACAATTCAATGCACAAAATACTGAATCTTCTAAACCATCAGGATTAGATACTGCGCCTTTTATCATCTGACAGACGAGGGGGGCATTAGGCTTATCACTAAAGGTTAAATCCCTGAGAAGCTGATCTCTCTGCCACATAATTCTTCCGACTTGATCCTGGGATATCCCAGACTCTATCAAAAAAGCCTCTGTTAATATTTCAGTTATCGCTATTAGCTGAAAAGGAAGCTTTGATTTAACCTCATCCAAGAAATTTGCAAAAAATGGATGGAGCAAATTTATCCTTGCTTTTCTTTCGATTAAATCAAATTTGGCAACAGGGTCTTCAGGGTCCATTACATCCCACACTACATCCTTAATAATCCCAGTTTCACTTGTTAAGTCTTCTTCCAATTTGGAAATTACATCCTCTTGGGCTTCTTTGCTAAGATTGGGAGGAATATTAGTAAGTAATAAATTGTCAATCTCTTTATTGAAAAATTTTCTTGCTACAATTAAGAGTGGACGGCGAGAAAGACTTGCTGCTGAATGAGAAACCTTATAAGCCGCACGATTAATCATTTCCTCATTTTCCACTAAAGCGAAATAATACGTGCGTATCTCATCAAATTTTCTTTGAATGTATCTTTGTACATCATTCAAAGCAACCGAATCCTTAATTGACTCTCTTGTTGATGCTAGCTCATCATCAAGTCCGTCTGCGTGTATAACCATTCTGAATCTATTAAAGACACCATGCGTCATTGCGTTCATACCTAATAATGGGTCATCTATATTGACTAGCCTCCCCCTTACCATAAGAAAAATACCATGGCTTCTTCCTAATTTTTCAGATTTGCCTTTTACAAGAGAATCATTATATAATTCCGCCTCTCCATAAATATTCTTAATATTTTGCAAATTAACACAAGGCTTACCATTAAATTCTCCTGCGGTGTATTCAAACTTTTTAGCAACCTCATCATCCTTGCCAATAATCCATGTCTTGATAGGAGCTATACCTGCCTTACTTGGTTCTATTTTGGTACCATTGAAATAAAGGCTGAAATTTGGGCTAAGGGGCAAAGCCGTGCTCAATATCCATTTCAACCTGCCTTCCTGAATCTGTTGGGCCTTTGGCTTGAGATCAGACATAATCACAAAAGTCCATGATTTCTCAGCTTTTTCACCCCAAAGATCAAAATCAAGTAGCTTGCGACCATTAACCTCGACTAAAGGTCTTAACAAACGAATAACTTCTTGCTCTGTTAATGATTTTTCATCCAGAGTAATAGCTTTTGCTTCTTCTGAACGAGGATCTATTCTCCCATAGTCCATTGTTACTGCACGAAATTCCTCTTTGGCTTTACAAATATAAGTAAGCTTTCTAGACAGAACATAGGTAGCAAGTTTTCCTATGCCAAATTTTCCAATTTGCGGCCTGCCTTTCTCATCATAATCACCAGCCCTTTTGTTTGATGCGCCTATTTTCCAAAGAAGCTTTAAGCCGGCACTATCCATGCTTTCACCATTATCACAAACCCAAAGAGCTGAATCTTCTTTTGATAAATCGCTAGGAACATAAACAGCTACTTTTTGAGCAAAGGCATCATAAGAATTACAAACCAATTCTTCAAAAGCCTTGTTAGGACTAGAATATAAATTACCTGAAAATAATTCAATTATGTTATAGCTAATATGTACAGGTATTTTCCCGACAGCCTTACCTATGGTATCAAGGTTCATATTTCCACTCTCCCGCATAAATTATCTTTCTTAGCAAAAATGACATATTCATATTGATAAATTTTTCTTTTGCCTCCATGCTGAGCATCGGTAAATCTGCCCGATTTATCCCTATATGGAGTAAATATCTTTGATGATAACTTTCTTTTGATAACTTTCTTAAATTCAAAACCTATATTTTTGAGTAACTCTATTGTTACCTCTGCGTTAGGGATCTTGATATTTCCGTATTCAGTATCTCCTATTATGATACAGACATACTTATCTTTTTTTAGTACCCGATGCATTTCCTCATAGCAACGCGAAAGATCAGAATAATAATTGCTGACATGCCTAGAGAGTCTTTTATTTGCTTTGTTTAATTTCTCTATCGTCTCATATGCTAATATGCTGTTAATCTTCCTTCTCGCATTTTCCCTTGAAGAAGTTCCCACAAAATCTTTCTTGATGTCTTTGATGTCATCGGCAAAATTAAACCAAAGAATTGAAAGCTGGTGCAATTCTGCGTACTCATACGAAGTCACATATGGGGGAGATGTTACAACCAAATCAACATACTCATCAGGGAGATTAATTTTGCGAGCGTCCCCCTTTTTCATATGACAAGCTACATCTTGTCTTTTTTTTAACTTTATCAAATCAACATATTCTTTATTCTTCCGTGTCATGTAACATAAGTGTTTAGTAAACGCAGACACAGGTTCAGCCAGTTTTTTTGAGAAATCACGCTGTGGCTTTATGCTCTTAGCCAACCAGATAGAGCAATTCTTTAGGATATTTGAAAAACAACAGTTGAAAAAAAGCCTTACCTCGCTATCCCCTTCTTCTTGAATGCAATCGTAAATAATCCTTAGCTTGTTGAATCCTTCTGGATTAAACCAATACTGCAATCGCTTATTTGCATCTTGGTAATAATTAGTTGTATCCTTATTATTGGCTATTCTTTCTAGCAGATGCTTATTTTTTTCTTCTAAAACCTGCGGATCAATACCAATTGTTTTGGCTTTAGCAATAAGAACAGCCACCTCATTTACATCTAAACCAATACTTTCACGCCCACTGAGTTTTGATTCTACCAATGTAGTACCACATCCCCCGAAACTGTCCAAAACAAGGTCTCCAGATTTAGAGTATCTCCTTATTATTCTTCTGACTAGCTGTGGGATAAATTTGGCAGGATAACGATGATAACCGTGCGTTGCATAAAGTGTTTCTTTGCGGCTTATATCGGCAAATGACCAGCGTTTATCTGCTTTAACAGAATCTAAATCCACCATCTTTTTTTGCCTTATAGGAATTGTCCCTATCCCATTCATCTTGAATTGCTCCGGCTATTAATAAAGCTTTTTATTTCCATAGGGCAGCAAGTGGCTTGATTAAATTCCACCATTCTGTTGGCGTTATCATTTTAACAGGTAAAGATATTAAATGTTCACGATGTTTTAAGATTGTCCGCCAATCTCTTGTGCAAAAATAATCGCATTTATAGGCTGCTGCATCGCATATAAGCATCCTATCCTCTACGTCTGGTAATATATCAAGAATACCCGATGATAAAATCTCAATTTTCATACGTTCAGCTTCAGCAAATGACGGAAAATCGTTATTTTCCTCAAGAATGGTATTCCAATAATCCCAAACATCCATGAACCATCCTTTAAGGTAATGTAGTTTTTTGGCATCTTGGGTTTTTATTATCTCGCTATGAGTGAATGGCGAGACCGCTATCTGCCACATTGCTCTTTCTCCAACTGAAAAAATGTTATTAAAAGCGGAGATGTCTTCTACTGTTCTTCTCTCTAACTCTTCATCAGATACAACGATGTTATCAAAGATACAGTCACCATGTTCGAGAATAAAATTTAAAGAAGAGGTATCTAAAAATATACGTTGGGGTACTTTCTCTAAGCCCATTACCTAATATTACTCCTGCTCTTAATAAAATTATCCAAATCCCCCGGCAGAATTCTCCACTGTTTTATCTTTGTGGCACGAATCTGCCCTTCCCGGATAAGCTGCCGCACCCGGTACTCGGTAAGCTCAAGCTGTTTCGCGGCATCCCTGACGGTAAGATAGCTTTTAGGCATATTAGAAATTCAATCCCTTTGATAGATATTAACTAGCTGTATCGCCCATCTTTAGCTTCCACCCTGTTTATCGGTCATTTTCAGCATCTGTACCATAAGGGGGCTTTATTTTTAAAGGTTCCCAATATTTAACATCATTTCACATTATAACATATAGGGTTAGGAAGTCATCAGAAATCATCTACGGCGCAAGCATCCCAGCAGCTCTTTTAAATCCGACGCGCTCAGCTTATCCGCTTCCTTAATCCCGCAGTCATTCCTTAGAAAAAAATACATCTTCATTATCGCCTTTGTTTCCTTAATCAGTTTCCTATGTTTTATATTCCAAAGCCATGTAAGCATTCTACCACCCCCTTCACTATCAATAGACGCAGGAAGTGGTGAAATCTAACAGGATTTTTTTCTTTTTATCACCTCACAACGAACTCAAAATATGGACAGTCAAGGGTCGCATCTGCACCTGGAGCTCTTTCGAATGGGTCCACCACGGCGTATCCCAGAAAGGCTTGCCGAAACAATCCGATTCATTGATCCCCGCAAACTGCATAGCCGTCCTGTTCGCCTCGAGGACTGTGCCATCCACCGCTAACATTCCGATGAACTGGAAGGTCTGGTCAAAAAGGGCGCGTATCGTCCTCTCGCTCTCCTGCAGCCGCTCTTCCGCCCTTTTCTTATCGGTGATGTCCCAGAAAAGCCCGAACAGCCCCGTGACAGCGCCCGCCCTATTCCTTACCGGGACTTTGACCGTATTGATCACGCCTCTTTTTGTTTCGTTAAGGTAGCTGTCTATTACCACGTATTCCTCTTCCAGGCTTACGGATTTGCCGGATTCCATGACACTCTTATCATCGGTCCTGTATTTCTCGGCCAAGTAAGTTGGGAAAAATTCATAGTCCGTCTTCCCGGCGATCTCTTCCGGCCTGATGTTCAGGTCTCTTGCGTAATTTTCATTGCATGATACATAGACCGAGTTCACATCCTTCAGGAAGACCTTTTGCGGGAGGTTCTCGATAAGTGTCCTGTATTGCTCTTCCTTCGCCTGCGCCAATTCACCTTCTATCCGCTTCCTTTCGGTGATGTCGCGTATGTTGCATTGGATGACCTTCGCCTTGTTGACTAAAATGACCTCCGAGTTTATCTTTGACCCGTTCTTGGTCCTTACCCCGGCTTCCTCGTAATGGACCACTCCGTCATTTTCCAGCCTTGAAACGACCTTAAGGAAGTCCGTACGGTCCCTGGCTATTCCGATCCCCCAAAGCTTCATTTTCATTAACTCGCCGTGGGAATACCCCAGCAGGACCTGGACGGACTCGTTGGAATTAAGGATGTCACCTTCGGTCTTATGGACAAGTAACAACCCGTCCCGAGATGTCTCAAAAGCCCTGCGAAAACGCTCCTCGGACTCCTTCAATTCCATTTGCAAATGCTTGCGCTCGGTAATGTCTTCGATAGCCAGCAGGATCAGCTCTTCTTCTTTTACCCCTGCCGCAATTATTGCCGCTATTTTCTTCAGGACATGCAGCTGGCAGGCGTTCAATATCATGGCCCGTTCCCCGATCCTATCGAATTTATGTTCGACTTCGTAATCCTTCACGGCCTTTTTTTCCGGAATGATCTCTTTTAACAGCTTGAGCAGGCCCGGAATGTCCCATTGTTTGTCTCCCAGGTCGGGCAGCAGACAGCCTATAGTGTTTTTTTCCGTAGTTTTGAAGGCGGAATAAAAGGCCTGGTTGGCGGAGACGACCCGAAGGTCCGCATCCAAAACTAGGAACGGCTCCCTTAATGTGGCGATGATGCTATTGGCATAATTCAAGAGGATTTCAAGTTCCTGTTCGTGATCCGGTATTGATTTTTTCATGTTATGCCCTTCCTTAAAATAAAAAACCCAAGCATCCTACGCTGATTAAACACGGGATGCTTGGACCGATCTGCCGACTTGAAAAACTGTCTGAATATTATATCCCGCCATGCGGCGGAATCAACATAAAACTTATATGTCCATTGAGAGGTATTTACAAAATCAGTGAACCCGCCTTTTTCCGGCCGCAGAAGCGACAGCCCTTGCCACTTTTTCATGCACCGCGATATTCATGAAATTCGGGACGACTTCGTTCTTGCCTGCCAGCGATGCGATCATTTCGGCGGCGGAAAACTTCATCTCCCTCGTTATTTCGCGCGCGCGCGAATCGAGCGCGCCCCGTATGATACCCGGGAAAGCAAGGGCGTTATTTATAGTCCTTCCGTCGAGCGCTATGGATGCGCCGGCCTCTTCCGCGTCCTTGGGCCATATCTCCGGGACGGGGTTAGCGAGCGCAAATATTATCGGGCGTTTGTTCATGGCCTTTACCATATCCTTACTGACAAGCCCGGGGGCCGACAGGCCTATAAATATGTCCTTGCCTTTCATTATATCCCTTAGCGCGCCCTTCTCCCTGCGCTTGTTCGTGATGCAGGCAATCTCCTTCTTATACGCGTTCATGTCTCCCGCCCTGCCCTTATATATGGCTCCGGCCCTGTCGCAGAACACGATATTCCTGAACCCGTATCCCAGCAAAAGTTTTGCTGCCGCTATGCCGGCCGCTCCCGCCCCGTTTATCACGATACCCGCCTTCTCCTTCTTCTTGCCGGTCATCTTGAGCGCTTTTATCAGGGCGGCCAGTATGACGGTAGCGGTGCCATGCTGGTCATCGTGGAACACGGGCACCTTTACCCTTTTCTGCAATTTCTGCTCGACCTCGAAACAGAGAGGCGCGCCGATATCCTCTATCATTATGACGCTGAACGTCTCAGCGATGCAGGCTAGCGCATCGACTATCTCATCGGCGTCGTCGCTATGCACCAGCAGGGGGACACAGCTGACATCCGCCATCTTGTTCAGGATGATGGATTTTCCCTCCATTACCGGCATCGCGGCCAGGACTCCTATATTGCCCAGCCCGAGGACGGCCGAACCGTTCGTGGCGATGCAGACGGTGTTGCCGATAGATGTGTAGTCGCGCGCCGCCGCGGGATCGGCTACTATATAATTACATACCTGCGCTACGCCCGGCGTGTAGATCATGCGAAGGTCGTTAAGGGTCTCGACCCTAACGCGGGGCCTTACCTCTATCTTCCCGCCCTTATGGAGGTTGAGGACCTCGTCCTGTATGTTCAATATTTTATAACCCCTGAGGGTCTTTACAGCGGAGACCGCCTTATGGAAGTGTTTCTCATCGTCAAAGAACGCTATGATATCCCTTACGATATAATTGGACGTAAGGTGTATCTTCGTGATGTCGCCTAAAGTTACCCCCTCGATCCCGAGCGCGAGCGCAAGGGTGCCGAGAGCCCCGGGGACATCAGGGATCCTGAACCTGAGCTTCTTTACAACCTTATGAGAATATTTTTCCACATCCGCCATTCCGGTCTCCTTTTCGCGATATTATATCCGGCAGGTCACTTCTTTTTTGCCAGGATATCATTGACCTGCTCGATGAATTTTTTGTTAGGTGTTGATTTTGAGATATAACCGATCCCCCCGATTTTCCCATCGGCGGCCGCGACCTCTTCATCCGTTACGAGCGCCGTCAGGAACACCACGGGAATGCCCTTCGTCTTATCGTTAAGCCTCAGGCTTTCGTGGACCTGCGTCCCTTCCACGTTGGGCATCATTATATCGAGGAGGATCAGGTCCGGCGCCTTTTCCGCCGCCATGGCCAATCCCTTCTTCGCGTCGTTTGAAGACAATACTTCATGGCCTTCCTTCGACAGGACCTCCGAATAGAGCTTCAGCACCATCACATCATCGTCTATCATCAGTATCTTTGCCATGCCCCCTCCTCAGGTTAACCGACGTTTAACGGCAATGTAAAACAAAAACGCGCGCCCTTGCCCTTGCCTTCGCTCTCAAACCACATCTTTCCGCCGTGCAATTCAACGAACTTCTTGCTCAGCGGCATGCCGAGCCCGGTCCCCGCGTACTTGCGCGAATATTCGCTGTCAATCTGCTCGAATTCCGAAAAGACCTTGCTCCTGTCTTTCTCATCAATGCCGATACCGGTATCCCACACGCATACCGATATCTCTTTATTCCCGTCCCTGCGGGCATTAATGCCTATCTTCCCTCCGTCGGGCGTGAATTTCATGGAGTTAGACAGCAGGTTAAATATGACCTGCTTGACTTTTCTCTCGTCCGCCCTGATGGCCCCGATACCTTCTCCTATATCCGTCGAGAGGGCGATCCCGTGCTTGGCCGCTTTTTCCTTCACGAAGACCAGGCTCTTTTCCAGCAGGGTTTTCAGGTCGAACTCCCCGAGCTCAAGCGCCATCTTCCCGGATTCGACCTTCGAGAGGTCAAGTATATCATTTATAAGCGAAAGCAGGTGCTTGCCGCTCTCATGGATATAATCCACATACTCTTCCTGTTTTTCATTCAATGGGCCTACGCTCTCTTCCTTCATCAGCTCGGAGAACCCGATTATCGCGTTGAGCGGCGTCCTAAGCTCGTGGGACATGTTGGCCAGGAACGAGCTCTTCGCCTTATTTGCCCCCTCTGCCGCCTCCTTCGCCTTGAGTATCTCCTCTTCCGCCTGCTTCAGCCTGGTTATATTATTGCCGATGCAGAGCACCTCGCTCGCGCGCCCGTTTTCGTCAAGGATCGTCTTGTTCGTCCATGCGATCCAGACGCGCGCGCCGCCGCGCAGCATGTTCTCGTTCTCGTTATTCACATAACTGGAAGGATGGAGCGCCATATCGTCTATCATCGCCTTGAGGTCGCGCCCTGATGTGTCGGTAGGCGCGACTATCGTGCCTACAACGTTCTTCCCTATTATCTCCTCGGGCCTGTACCCGAAAAAATCCTGGGCATACCTGTTGAAATATGTGACGTTGCCCTTCATATCCATGCGCAGGATGATGCTGTTCGCATTCTCGACCAGCTCGCTGTACTCTATTTTCAGGCCGTTCCCGCTCATCAGGATAAGTGGTCCTTTATTTTCTTGATAAGTCCTTTTATGTCGACGGGCTTGGGTATGAAATCGTCGAACCCGGCCGCCCTTACACGTTCCTCGTCCTCCCTCATGACAGAGGCGGAAAGCGCGATAACCTTTACCTTGTCAAGGCGGCTGTCTTCCCTTATCTTCCTGCGGACCTCAAAACCGTTCATCTTCGGTAGGTTTATATCAAGCAGTATGAGGTCAGGAACAGCCTGCTCCAGTGTTTTAACCGCGCTGCTTCCATCGGTACAGCTTAACACGTTAAAACCGTTGATTTCAAGCAAATCAACGGTCAGCCTCATATTCAACGGCTCGTCTTCCACGACCATTATCGTCTTTTTGTCGCCGGACGTCATCTTAAAGGGCCTGCATCGTGGTCTTCCTAAGGGAACGGAAGAACCGCTTCTTCAGGGCGAGGCGTTCCGGCTCATACCGGAACATAAAGTTTCCGATAGGGTCGTCATTTGCGATAAATGCTTCCGCAGACACGTCGGCCATCTCATTTGCCCTGCTTAAGGAAACTCCATATAGCATTTTTGTTCGCCTCGCAAAATTAGAACCGCCATCCTATCCGCCGGGGAGAGATCTCTCCGGTTTGGCTTCATTCATTATAGAGGCAACATCTTATTTTATCAAGGATTATTGGGAATCAACGGGAATTTTCCGGAATTTGGACATTTTTTGCAGGCTAAATTTCGACCTTCCGGCCAGCTCTCTGATCTTAACAATATCTGCATCTTCCAACAGGTTTTTATCAAATGTTGTCCTGAACTCATGCCGAATCCCCGACGCTTTTATTAAATGTATGCTCTTACATATGTCATTATAATCAACCTGGACGCCGCATACGCGCGCATACTTATCTCCCATCGGGGCCTTAATATCCATCGCAACATAATCCAGGTACGGGAGCGCCGACGCCAAAACACCGGGATCGCTTCCATTCGTATCGAGCTTAACGGCATATCCTAGGGAACATACTTCACGGATTTTTTCTATAATATCACTCTGGATCGTAGGCTCTCCTCCGGAAAAGACAACGCCATCTAATAATCCCGCTTTCGCTTTAAGGAACTCATGTACATATTTAAAGGGGATCGGATCCGAGAAACTGCCCGGATACACAAGTTCCGGGTTGTGGCAATACACACACCGGAAATTACATCCCTGGGTAAAAATTACCGCGCACGTTTTTCCCGGGTAGTCTATCAGGGAGGCCTTTTGCAGCCCGCCTATCTTCATATCTTCATCGTCTTCCTCATGGTAAACTCTGCCTGCTTGCCTTCATTCCACTGAATGACCGGGCGTAGATATCCCACAATCCTTGAATATGCTTCGCACGTGTTCCCGCAGGCAGGGCATTTATGTACTTCACCGGCCATATAACCGCAGGAGGGGCAGACGCTAAACGTCGGCGTAATGGAAAAATACGGTAGACGAAATTTCCCGCAGATCTTCCGGATAAGGCTCTTCAGGGCGCCGGCATCGCTTATCTTCTCGCCTATAAAAAGATGCTGCACCGTCCCGCCAGTATATTTCGCCTGAAGGTCGTCCTGGAGCTCCAATAACCTGAAAATATCATCGGTGTAATCTACGGGAAGCTGCGTTGAATTCGTATAGAACGGCGGCCTCTTGCCGGCCGCCTTAAGTTTGTTGGCATCTACGATATCAGGATACTTTTCTTTATCAAGCTTGGCAAGCCTGTAAGACGTGCCTTCAGCCGGCGTCGCCTCAAGATTATAGTTGTCGCCGGTTTCTTTTTGGAACTCCATCAGTTTGTTTCTCATGAAATCCATGACCTTTAAGGCAAAGGCCCTGCCGCGGTCCGAGCCGATGTCTTCGCCAAAAAGATTAAGGCATGCTTCATTCATTCCGATAAGTCCGATTGTGGAAAAATGGTTCTTCCAATATTCGCCAAAACGCCGGTGGACGCCCCTGAGATAAAATTTTACATAAGGATAGAGATCATTCGCGGTTAGATTCTCCAGCACTTTGCGCTTTATCCTTAAGCTGGCTTTTGCCGTCCGCATAAGCCGGTCCAGCCGAATGAAAAAATCATCCTCATCCTTAGACAAATAGCCGATCCTCGGCATATTAATAGTCACCACGCCTATCGATCCGGTCAACGGAGAAGAACCGAACAGCCCTCCCCCGCGCTTACGAAGCTCGCGGTTATCGATACGCAGACGGCAGCACATACTGCGGGCATCTTCCGGGTTCATGTCAGAATTTACGAAGTTCGCAAAATACGGGATACCGTATTTTGCGGTGACTTCCCACAAAAGGGATAAATTCGGATCGTCCCAATTGAAATCTTTAGCTATGTTATATGTCGGGATTGGGAACGTGAAGACCCTTCCCTTGGCGTCACCCTCCAGCATAACCTCAAGGAAGGCCTTGTTAAACGTATCCATTTCCCGTGTAAATTCTTTATATGTTTTCGGCTGCGGCTCGCCCCCTATGATCACCGGTTGGTCTTTATAATATGAAGGGACCGTCAGGTCCAGGGTTATGTTCGTGAAGGGCGTCTGGAATCCTACGCGCGTGGGGACATTCACGTTGAAAAGAAATTCCTGCAGCGCCTGTTTCACCGCCTTATGATCCAAACCGTCATAATATATGAAGGGCGCTAATAGCGTATCAAAATTCGAGAAAGCCTGCGCGCCCGCGGCCTCACCCTGAAGCGTATAAAAAAAATTCACTATCTGCCCTAAAGCGGTCCTTAAGTGTTTCGCCGGTTTTGCTTCAGATTTGCCTCTGACGCCTTTAAACCCGGTCAGGAGCAGATCCTGGAGATCCCAGCCCACGCAGTATGCGCTTATGATACCCAGGTCGTGAATATGCAGGCATCCGTCCAGATGGGCTTTCTTGATATTGCTGGTGTATATTTTGTTAAGCCAGTAGATCTTGCTCACTTCCGAGGAAAGGTAATTATTAAGCCCTTGCAAGGAAAACCCTATGTTGCTGTTCTCTTTTACCTGCCAGTCCATGTTGTTTATATATTGGTCTACTAAGTTGACGTTGAATTTCGATGTGACTTCCCTGATCCTGGCATGCTCGTCCCTGTACAGGATGAACGCCTTGGCGGCTTTTTTATACGGAGATGATATAAGCACCTCTTCGACAATATCCTGCACCATCTCGACCGAAGGACAATCGCGGACGGTAAACTGAAAAACTGTATTTAAGACCTTCCCGGCCAGCTTTTCGGCAGTTTCGATCCCGAACTCCCCCGTCGCCGTTCCAGCCATATTTATGGCATTCACAATCTTACTAAAATCGAACTTCTCTTTGGAGCCGTCCCTCTTCGTTATTTTTTCGAATGTCTTTTCAGCGAGGACCGTCATGTCTACCTCCAGGGGTAACTTTATTTGCCGTTTTTTTGATAAGCCGGACACAGGGGTATGTTTTCCCATAAAACCCCCATGGACTCATAGAAATCCGTCTGCGAAAATATTTCCAGAGTTAACACTCCTCGGTAGCTATTGTCTTTCAAGAACCGTATTATTCGACGCATCAATACCGCATCGAGATGCTTCAGGGACACGTGATCCTTTCTTCCATCAACTCCATGGAGATGGATCACGCGTGTCACGCCAAAATATCTTTTCAGATGCTCCAGCGGGTCGATTCCCATAACAATAAGGTGTCCGATATCCACGCAGATCGAAAAACCGTTCCTCAGGACCAGGGTATCGATGTAGCCGAAGGGATAGCTCAAATTTTCGATAGCTATGTTCTGCGGCACGACCGACCGGAGTCCGGCGATCTCCTCTAATGACCGGCTGACCCTGCCCTGCCAGCGTCCGATATTTCTTTCGGACCGTTTTGACAGGTTCATATGCAATATATACGCATGCGGATTAAGCACAGACATGCGGCCAACGAGTTCCCCCACCTGCTCTACCGCACTCTTCCTCTTGCCGCTCGTCCCGCTGCCAAGGTCGATATCCAGGGGCAAGTGGACGGTATATGTCAAATCCTGGCTGCTGCCTACGCGCTTTAGTTCTTCCAGGTCTTTTTGCCCGGGGATATTTCCGGCCCTGCCGGCCTCGAACAATATCAACTCTATATCATCGACCTTACCTTCTAATTTATGCACGTTCGGCAAGATATCATCGGCGTAAATATACGATGTAGTGCCGATCCTGAATGGTAGAAGCAGCATTTTTCCCTTTATATTTGCCATCATATCCGCCATAAAATAAAAATCCTTAAGCATGCTATAAAAGCTTAAGGATTGCACCCTGCTTACTTAATCCTTCCGCGAGGAATCTTTAGTTATTGGGCATTACTTAATAACTAAGCTTCCGATATACGGGCAGGTCTTCTGGCTTCCGGATCGACCTACTCGCCACGCCTTCCCATCCTGATAGCTACAAGACAGTGGCCAATCGTGGCTTTCGTTCCCGGTTACAGCGGCGGGACCGCGCTTGACTTTACAAGCTTCCCTGTTATCCTGAAATGTCAGGACCCGTATATATCTATACTGCGAAACAAAAAACCCAACCTGCCCGATAGAGGTTGGGTCAAATAGTCTTTTACACTAGGACTACTTTAGCACCTCTCTTCCCGGAGGCCTTCGCATTCTGACTCGCAGGCTTTCACAATCCTGCATACAGTTGCGGGTACAGTCCCGGATTCACACCGGATTTCCTGCTAAAACTACATATCATTTATATCATATCATAATTATTACTGTCAATTTCTTTATGAAGTCATAGAGCTGCCTGAAAAGGAGTTTCGAGAAACCGCTTTAAGAGTATATCAGGCGGGGCTGGCCCTTGGCTTTTCTGTCGGACAGGTACTCGTCATATGTTATGCCGGAACGGTCGATAAAACCGTCCGCCGTGATCTCGATGATGCGGTTAGCCACCGTCTGTATCAGCTGGTGGTCATGCGAAGCGAAGAGCAGGGTCCCCTCGAACTTCTCCAGGCCCTTATTCAAGGCCTCGATCGATTCCAGGTCAAGGTGGTTGGTCGGCTGGTCCAGGATCATTACATTGGGCTGGGCGACCATCATGCGCGAGAGCATGCACCTGACGCGCTCGCCGCCTGACAGGACCCTTACCTGTTTCAGGGATTCGTCCCCGGAAAAAAGCATGCGCCCCAGGAACCCGCGCACAAAACCCAGGTCGGCGTCATTCGAATACTGGCGAAGCCAATCTATAAGGTTGCTGTCAGAATCGAAATATTTCGCGTTATCCTTCGGATAATACGCCAGGTTGACAGAGGCGCCCCACTTATAACTGCCGCCGTCCGGCTTCGCTTCCCCCGCGAGGACCTGGAACAGCGTCGTGTTGGCTAGGTCATCGGAACCGACAAAAGCGATCTTATCGCCCTTTTCTACGGTAAAGGCAAGGCCCTTGAACATGTCCAACCCGTCAAGCGACCTTGATAGGCCGTTGATGGCCAGGACGTTGTTCCCTGCCTCACGCGATTGTTCAAAATTTATATACGGGCTCCGCCTTGAGGAAGGTATTATGTCTTCGAGGGTAAGCTTCTCAAGGATCTTTTTGCGGCTGGTCGCCTGTTTAGCCTTAGAAGCGTTTGCGCTGAAACGGGCGATAAAACTTTTCAGCTCTTCCCTTTTCCTCTCGATCTTCTTGTTGGCTTCTATGCGCTGCCTGAGGACAAGCTGCGTCGATTCCATCCAAAAAGTGAAATTTCCCGGGTACAGCTGGATCTTGCCGTAATCGATATCCGCGATATGCGTGCAGACCTTATCCAGGAAATGGCGGTCATGGGATACGACGACGGCGGTATTCTTGAAATTGGACAGGAAATTCTCAAGCCACATGCAGTTCTCGATATCAAGGTGGTTCGTGGGCTCATCAAGAAGCAGTATATCGGGGTTGCCGAACAGGGCCTGGGCGAGCAGCACGCGCACCTTCTGCCCCTCTTCCAGCTGTTTCATCTCGACCCCGTGGAATTCCTCCGTAATGCCCAGATCGCTTAACAATTTTGCCGCGTCGGATTCCGCGTTCCACCCGTCCAGCATCGAGAACTCCGCCTCAAGGTCGGCGAGGTCCATCCCGTCCTTGTCGGAAAAATCCTTCTTGGCGTGGAGCGCCTCTTTTTGTTCAATGATATCATAGAGCCTTTTATGGCCCATTATGACGGTATTTAAGGCCGTGAATCCGTCGAAGGCGAACTGGTCCTGCTTCAGGACGGCAATCCGCTCGCCCGGAGTCACTGCGACCTCGCCCGCGGTAGATTCCAGCTCCCCGGAAAGTATCTTCAAAAACGTGGATTTCCCCGAGCCGTTGGCCCCTATCAGCCCATAGCAATTCCCCGGGGAAAATATTATATTGACGTCGGAAAACAACTTCCGGGCGCCGAAATGCAGCGATATGCCGTTTGCCGATATCATCCTTTGCTGTCCTCAATATTGGGGATAAAAAAAAGCCCTGTCTTCTAACAGGGCCCCGTTCAACCCATTCTCTTAACTTGGTTTATGTATTATACCAGGCGCTCCCCGTTTTTGCAAGGAGAAAGGGATCATCTTGCTAAATATTCCTGCAGGGACTTAACATCTAACTGCCTTTTTAGCGCCGCCTCTATCCCGCTGACGGCGGCCTGGGCACCCTGCAGGGTAGTGATACAGGGCACACCGCGCGCCACAGCAAGGCTTCTGATGGGCCTCATGTCGGATTGGCCCCTCTGCCCCGAAGGAGTATTAATAATAAGCTTCAGCTTATTATCCTTAATCAGGTCCAGGATCTCAATGTCCCCCTCGCCTACCTTGCCTGCCGCCTGGGCGGGAATATTATTGGACAACAGGGCCTTTGCCGTTCCCCTGGTAGCCAGGATCTCAAAACCGAGGTCGGAAAGCTTCTTCGCGACAAAAACTATGTTCCTTTTATCGGCATTCTTGACGCTGATAAAGACCTTGCCTGATAAGGGCAGCCCCTGCAAAGCGGCGAGTTGGGATTTAAAAAACGCCGCCCCGAAGGAATAGTCTATCCCCATCACCTCCCCGGTCGATTTCATTTCCGGCCCCAGGATGATATCCGCGCCCGAAAAACGCGAGAACGGGAGCACCGATTCTTTTACCGCGAAATGGGCTACCTCTTTTTCCTTTGTAATGCCAAGTTCTTTCAATGTCCTGCCTGCCATCACCTGGGCGGCGACTTTGGCTAAGGGAACACCCGTCGCCTTACTGACAAAAGGGACGGTCCTTGAGGCCCTGGGGTTGACCTCCAGGACGTAAACCGTATCCCCTTTTATTGCGAACTGGATATTGATCAGGCCTTTGACATTTAATTCCTTCGCTAATGCGTGGGTATATTTTCTTATCAGGCCGAGGATATCATCCCCGAGGGTATGCGGCGGCAGGACGCAGGCCGAGTCGCCTGAATGCACACCTGCCTCTTCGATGTGCTCCATTATCCCGCCGATAACGGTCATTTCACCATCGGAGACCGCGTCAACATCGACTTCGGTGGCGTCTTCTAAAAACTTATCTATCAGGATCGGGCCGCCCAGCGAAGCCTCCCGGGCCTCTTTGAAAAACAGGTCCAGCGACTCTTCGTCGTAGACGATCCTCATCGCCCTGCCGCCCAATACATAAGATGGCCTTACCAGGACGGGAAAACCGATCTTCGCCGCAATTTTCATCGCCTCTTCCCTTGAGAAGACGGAACCATTCTCCGGCTGGTCGATCTTCAATTTCCTGAGGATCCCGGAAAATTTCTCGCGGTCTTCGGCCAGGTCTATCGATCTTACGCTGGTGCCTATGATGGGGGCTCCCGCCTCATCCAGCTTCCTGGCCAGGTTCAGGGGGGTCTGCCCGCCAAACTGCACTATTACCCCATCAGGTTTTTCTTTGTCGACGATATTCATCACATCTTCAAATGTCAGGGGCTCGAAATATAATTTGTCGGAAGTATCGTAGTCCGTGGAGACGGTCTCGGGATTGGAGTTGACCATGATCGTCTCGTATCCCAATTCCTTGAGGATGAACGAGGCGTGGCAACAGCAATAGTCGAACTCTATGCCCTGCCCTATCCTGTTTGGGCCTCCGCCAAGGATCATGATCTTTTTCCTTTTAGAGACCCTGCCCTCGTCCTTATCCTCATAGGTAGAATAATAGTAGGGGGTGTGCGCCTCAAATTCAGCCGCACATGTATCGACCAGTTTAAAGGCAGCCTCGATCCCGCGTTTCTTGCGCCAATTCCTGACCGAGACCTCATCGGAATGGGTAAGGTCCGCGATCTGCCTGTCGCTAAAACCGTATTCCTTCGCCTCGCGCATCGAATCCGGGGATATCTTTTTGCCTTTCTTGAATTCCGCCATCAAGGAACCTTCCAGATCCACGATCTCCGCTATATTCCCGATAAACCAGGGATCGATCCCGGTAAGAAGGCATATCTCCCTGGCGCTGTAACCTTTTTGCAAGGCGTATTTGATATAGAAGATCCTCGATGCGTTGGGTTCTTTTAGCCTTTGCCTGACCTTCTCGTCGGAGATCTCGCCGGATCTCAGCTTGTTATCGAGGCCGTTGTGGCTGATCTCCAATCCACGCAAGCCCTTTTGCAGGGCCTCCTTAAAGGTGCGGCCGATAGCCATCGTCTCGCCGACCGATTTCATCGATACGCCCAGGACGTCCTTTACTTCCGGGAATTTCTCGAAGGTGAATCTCGGGATCTTGACCACGCAGTAATCGATCGCCGGCTCAAAACAGGCGGGCGTCTCCCGGGTTATATCGTTCGATATCTCATCCAGCGTGTAGCCGACAGCTAATTTCGCGGCGATCTTTGCGATAGGAAAGCCGGTCGCCTTGGACGCCAGGGCGGAGCTTCTCGAGACACGCGGGTTCATCTCGATGACCACCATGCGCCCGGTCCGCGGATGAACGGCAAACTGGATATTCGATCCGCCAGTCGCCACGCCTATCTCCCTGATACAGGCGATAGCGGCATCCCTCATCCGCTGGTATTCCTTATCCGTCAACGTCTGTATGGGAGCCACGGTGATGCTGTCCCCCGTGTGTATCCCCATCGGGTCAAAATTCTCGATAGAACAGATCACGACCACGTTATCCTTCAGGTCCCGCATTACCTCCAATTCGAATTCCTTCCAGCCGGCGACCGATTCCTCGATCAGGATCTCGCTTATCATGCTCGATTCAAGGCCGCGCTGCGCCAACTCCTTGAATTCTTTCATGTTATAAGCCATGCTGCCGCCGGTACCGCCCATGGTAAAACTCGGGCGGATGATCACCGGGAAACCTATCCTATCGGCGGCGGCACGGGCCTCTTTCAGGCTGTGCGCCTTGTCGCTTTTGGGCAGGTCCAGGCCGATCTTCTGCATGGCCTTTTTAAACATCTGCCTGTCCTCGCCTTTTTTTATCGCGTTTATATCGGCTCCAATGGTCTCCACATTATATTTTTCCAATATCCCTTCCCTGGCCAGGTCCACGGCCAGGTTCAGGGCGGTCTGGCCTCCTAAAGTCGGAAGAATGGCGTCGGGCCTTTCCCTGGCAATGACCTTTGCGACCATTTCTGTGGTCAAGGGTTCAATATAGGTCCTGTCCGCCATCTCCGGATCGGTCATGATAGTGGCGGGATTTGAATTTACCAAAATAACTTTATATCCTTCTTGTTTTAGAACCTTGCAGGCTTGTGTCCCGGAATAGTCGAATTCGCAGGCCTGGCCGATGACTATAGGGCCCGAACCGATGATGAGTATCTTTTTAATGTCTTCCCTTTTAGGCATGCTTCTCCATCATGGTAATGAATTCGTCGAACAAGTACCGGGCATCGTGCGGGCCCGCCGAGGCCTCCGGATGGAATTGGACGGAAAATACCGGCAATTTCTTATGCCTTATCCCTTCCGGTGTCCGGTCATTCAGGTTTATATGGGTGATCTCTATCTCTTTATTATCCAGGGAATCCGCGTCTACGCAGAAACCGTGGTTCTGGACGGTTATCGAGACCCTGCCTGTCCTAAGGTCTTTTACCGGATGGTTAGCCCCGTGATGGCCGAACTTAAGCTTATAGGTCTTCCCTCCGAGGGCAAGTCCCAACATCTGCTGGCCCAGGCAAATACCGAATATAGGGACCTTTCCGATCAGGCTCCTGGCCGTATCGACGACATATTTTACCGCCGCGGGATCTCCCGGCCCGTTCGAGAGCACCAATCCGTCGGGCTTCATCTTCAGTATCTCTCCGGCCTGAGTATTTGCGGGAACGACCACGACCCCGCATTTGTGTCCTGCGAGTTCCCTTAAGATGTTATACTTTAGCCCGCAATCAAGCACGACTACCTTATATTTGACGCCTTTGGCATGCGGCCAGACGTAGGGCTTCCTGCATGTAACCGTCTTGACCAGGTCTACCCCGATCAGCCCGCGTGAGTCCTTTGCCTTACGGACCAGGCTCTTCTCATCCAGGTCTTCGGTAGAAAGGGCCGCCTTCATCGCGCCGGCCCGCCTTATATGTAAAGTAAGCGTCCTCGTATCGATGCCTTCTATGCCTAAGATGTCCTTCTTCCTTAAATAATCCCCCAGGGATCCGCTGGCCCGCCAATTGCTGGCTATCTTACTGTATTCCTTAACCACGAAGCCTTCGATAAAAGGGCAGCGCGACTCAATGTCTTCCTTATTTATTCCGTAGTTCCCGATCAGGGGATAAGTCATGGCCACGATCTGCCCCTTATAGGACGGATCGGTAATTATCTCCTGGTATCCGGCCATGCTGGTATTGAAGACTATCTCTCCATACCTCTCGCCGGACGCGCCGAAGGACCTCCCCCTGAATACGGCGCCGTCTTCTAAAGCAAGTATCGCTTCCATATCCCTGTTTATTCTCCCGCCTCTTGGAACTTCAGTGCCGCCCTGATGAACTCCCTGAACAACGGATGGGACCTGTCCGGTTTGGACTTAAATTCAGGATGAAACTGGCAAGCCACAAACCAGGGATGCTCTTTTAGCTCGATTATCTCCGCCAAGTCCCCGCGGGGGCAGGATCCGGAAAAGACCATCCCCTTTTTTTCCAGGGTTTCCGTGTAAGCATTATTGAATTCAAACCTGTGGCGATGCCTTTCGGAGATCTTATCCCGCTTATAGGCGGCGTTTGCCCTGCTTCCTTTTTTCAATCTGCATTCATACGCCCCCAAACGCATGGTCGCACCTTTTATCTTTATCCTCTTCTGCTCCTCCAATAAGCTGATCACCGGATACTTGGTATCTTTATCAAACTCCGTGGAGTTAGCGAGTTTTAACCCGCAGATATTCCTGGCAAATTCTATCACCGCAGTCTGCATGCCCAGGCAAATACCGAAGAACGGGATCCCGTTCTCCCTGGCGAACTGGACGGCCCTGATCTTCCCCTCGATACCGCGCGGTCCGAATCCTCCCGGAATGAGGACCCCTTTCACGTTTTGAAGGTGTTTGGCCGGTCCGTCCCTCTCAATATCTTCGGAGTCCACCTTTTTTATAATAAGCCTGACATCATTGGCGATCGCTCCGTGCGCCAGGGCTTCATAAATAGACTTATAGGCGTCCTGTAGCGCGATGTATTTCCCCACAACCGCTATCTGCACTTCCTTTTCCGAACACTTCAATTTCCTTAAGACACTGTCCTCCCATTCACGCAGGTCCCCGTCCTGGCATTTCAGGTTAAGCAGCCTGACTATCAGCGAATCCAACCCCTCTTTCCTGTAAAGGGACGGGATCTCATAAATGCATTTTACATCTAATGCGGTAATGACCGCCTCTTTGTTCACGCTGCAGAACAGGGCGATCTTGTCCCTGATCTCCTTGCTGAGCGGCTTCTCGGTCCTGCAGATAATGACGTCGGGAATGATGCCTATCTCCCTCAAGGTCCCTACGCTGTGCTGCGTGGGCTTGGTCTTTATCTCTCCTGCAGATTTCATATACGGGACCAGGGTGAGATGTATATTGATCGCATAATCCCTCCCCAACTCAAGCCTTAGTTGCCGTATGGCCTCCAAAAACGGCAGTCCCTCGATATCGCCCACCGTGCCGCCTATCTCCACTATGACCACATCGGACTTCTCATCGGCGCCGACCTTTTTTATGCTGTTCTTTATCTCGTCGGTTATGTGCGGAATGATCTGGACCGTCTTGCCCAGGTAATCCCCCCTTCTTTCTTTCGTGATCACGGAATAGTATATCTTTCCGGTGGTGATATTATTATCCCTGGTCAGCCCGGCATTGGTAAACCGTTCATAATGCCCGAGGTCAAGGTCGGTCTCCGCGCCGTCCTCGGTGACATAGACCTCCCCGTGCTGATAGGGATTCATGGTGCCCGGATCGACGTTGATATAGGGGTCGCATTTCATCAAGGTGATCTTCAGGCCCCTCGATTCCAATAATTTCCCTATGCTCGCCGAAGCGATCCCCTTGCCCAAGCTCGATACAACGCCGCCAGTTACAAAAATATATTTAGGCATCTTTACCGCCTCCTTTGCCTGAAAAACACACAACCTTCTGTGAAACCACGTCCGACATTACCCTTAAACCCTTATCGCTTACATCGTAGACGCCTATCAGATCTTTATACTTGGCAGATCCGGGCACGAGTTCCGCAAACAGGTTTTTCATCCGGCCGAACCATTCCCTGTTGAATATGACACCCTTCTTTTCGGGAAAGAGCGCTACATAGAAGATGTTAGTCTCCACGAGGTCCTGGAAAAAATGCGTCCCGAACGACAGCTCCGGCATGAGATTGCCGGCTGAGAAAGCCACTTCGGCAAGGACCGCCACGTTATTTATCTCAGCAAATTTGACCGGAACGCCTAAAGAGGGCGTTGTGGTACCCCACCTTCCCGGGCCCATTAGAAGCGTAGGCAGTTCCTCCCTGTCTTTTATATTCCTGTTTAAGCCTCCGACTATACGGGCGATCTCATGCTTTTCCTGCAATACAAGCTTGCTGTACTTTTCAGGATCTACATATATTATCCTTTTGATCCGCTGGGAGACGTTGCCTCCCAGGAAATATCCGTCTGACCCGAACAGCACATCTTCCCTGTTTATCTTATCCGGCATATTTACTTTATGGCCAACGCCCCGCGTCTGGAGCGGCCTGCATTGCAGCAGGTTTATTTTATACGTATCATTCTTTGTGAAGTTTACCGTAAATTCTATTTCGACGGGATAGCGGTAACTCTCCTCCAGCGATCCCAATATCTTTTTGAACGAATTTGCCAGCTTACTGTCCTTAAACACGTTGTCAAGCGTCAGTATCCAGCGCTCTTTGTCTTCTGCGCCGTGCCCGTCCATCATGCGCGCAGCCTCGTAATCCTTGACCGCTATCCGGCCCACATCCGCATACGATCCCTCTTTTACGAGCTTCTCGAAGGGAACGGTCGTCAGGATGTTCTCCTTCGTATCAATAAGGTCTACCTCATGCTGCGAATATTTCCTTAGGTCATCCTGCTCCGCATACGGCCTTTGCAAAGGATCGTCAAGCGCGACCATCCTCGGATAATCGCCTTCAACGCGGTTGACCGCCCTTGTCCCGAGCCCAAATACCAGCCTGAGCATCCCGGCCTTCGGGTCCATATTCTCATTCCAAACATACGTATTGTGTGACACTCCCACTCCCGCAAGGTCGGGAAAAAAATAATGCTTATGGTGGGCCCCCGAAACACGCTGGACCAGGAGGGCCATCTGTTCATCTAATTTGTCCAGTCCCCTCTGCTTCCTGTATACGAGGACATCTTCGTTCATAGAGCTTGCGTAGATCCTTCTTACGGCTTCGGCGAACTGGATATACCTCTGCTCAGGCGTGCCCTGGTTCGCCAGGAACACGCTCTCATATTTTCCGGCGAACGCGTTCCCGAACCCGTCCTCCAAAAGCGAGCTTGAACGGACTATGATAGGAGACGAGCCGAAGTATTCTATTATCTGCTGGAATTGCTCCATGATCTCTTCGTCAAATACCCCGTAAAGCATCTTTTCCTTCAGGATTTTTGCAATGCTAAAGTAGCCTTCCCCGGTTTTTTGCTGTATGCGCAATTTCCACCACCGGTTCTGCACTATATACGAGTAGAATATGTCAGAGCCTATATAAAATGAATCATGGGGCTCCGAAAGTTCCTGCCATTTTAGCGATTTATTCCCCGAAAGGATCTTCCTGGCCAAAAGCATCCCCAGGGTTTTTCCGCCGATAAAACCCGTCCCTATTAACCTGGACTTTATATCTATGAGCTCCTTAAGCGAGAAAGTGTGAATTGCCAGGGAGAGGATCTTCTCGTTCTTTGTTATCATTATGCGGCAGAACTTCCTTATCGCGTCTTTTATCTCCTCTTTTGCGGCAGGTTTATTAACCAGCTCTTCCGCTTCAAGGAACAGGCGGTCCCAGTAATCGAGGTTCCTCTTTGCCCCTTCCGCGCCTTTCTCATGGATGTAGGAGAGTATCTTTACGGCGTTGACGCTGTCGGTAACGGGGATGCACTTATCTCCGTCCTTTTGGTGGGGAAGGAACATGGTAGGCGAATACCGGTTCCACACCTTCAGGGGGTGTATATAACAGACGCCTTCGCAATGGTAAACATCCATAAGCAGCTGTGTTGTTTCGCGTATACGGGCTATGGATTTAAAAGAATGGCTATTGCGCAATATCGAAAAATATGTGACGGTCTTGAGCTCGTAGAGATAGGGGCAAGTGACCATAAAAAAGTTCCCTACCATAAGGTCGGTACCCCATGCCGAAAGGAGTTCAGACAGGCAATCGAACACATAATATGCGCCCTCGCCTTCCTGCGTAATGATATTATTTACCGCCGTTGTGAAAGATTCGAATCCGGAATGGGCATCAAGCTCATGCCGTTTTATCCCTTTTGAAGGCTTAAGGAGCTCTTTATGCGAAGCGAACCTTACGTATATTACCTTCCTGCCCTCCTTCTGCGCCTGGCGCACAAAAGGCTTTACGAGATCGGCATAGTCCTTAATATCGTCTATCTGCCAGACGACATTATCCCCTGTCCTTAACCCTGTAATTACTCCGTCCAGGCCTTTAATTCCCGTGCTTATCATTTTTCACCCGTCAAATATTTATCAATACAATCAGCTGAAGACCTGCCTTCCGAGATGGCCCATGCGACCAGCGACTGGCCTCGCCTCATGTCGCCCGCGGAAAACACTTTCCTGGCCGACGTCATATAATTCACATCGGTCTTCACGTTGCCCCGCTCATCAAACTCCACGTCAAGCCCCGCAAGCAGGCTAGAATGCTCGGGATGCAAAAAACCTGCGGCAATGATGACCAGGTCCGCCTCGATATCGAACTCGCATCCCGGGGCTTCCGCCTTCACGCAGGAAAGTTTTTTTACAACGCCTTTCTCACCGACAAAACGCCTGGTAGATACCGCCCAGTGCCGCTCTCCGCCCTCTTCGTGGCTTGATGTCGTCTTTAAGAGCAGGGGATAATTCGGCCAGGGGCGATCCTTGGTCCTGCATTCGGAAGGACGGGGCAGGACCTCGACCTGTATCACACAGGCCGCTCCCTGGCGATGCGCCGTGCCGACGCAATCGGACCCGGTGTCGCCTCCGCCTATCACAACCACCTTTTTACCCTTGGCATCGATCGACCCGTCCTTCGGGATCCTTTCCCCTGCAACGCGCCTGTTCGATTGCGTCAAGTAATCCATCGCGAAATAAATGCCCTTAAGCTCCCTCCCGTCTATCTTGAGGTCCCTCGGGACTCGGGAACCGCCCGCCAGACAGACCGCATCGAACTCGGAAAGGAGTTTCTTCGCCGGATAATCCTTGCCTGCATCCGTATTTGTCTTGAAAACGACCCCCTCCTCTTTCCATATGGCGATGCGCCTGTCTATAAGGTGTTTCTCGAGTTTAAAATCCGGGATGCCATAACGCAGTATTCCGCCCGGCTTATCTTCCCGCTCAAAGACAACCACGCTATGCCCGGCCCTGTTAAGCTGCGCCGCGCAGGAGAGGCCCGCAGGGCCCGAGCCGACAACGGCTATTCTCTTTCCGGTCCTATGCCCGATACGGTACGGCTTCACCAGCCCGTTCTTAAACGCGGATTCTATGACAGCGAGCTCGTTCTCGCGTATGGTAACGGCATCGTCGTTCAAGCCCAATACGCATGAATACTCGCATAATGCCGGGCACACCCTTCCGGTTATCTCGGGCAGGTTGTTCGTGGCATCCAACAGAGAAAACGCCGCCTTCCAGTTCCCGTGAAACATGTGGTCGTTCCATTCGGGGATATAGTTCCCGATCGGGCAGCCCCAATGGCAAAACGGCGTCGCGCAATCCATGCAGCGCGAAGCCTGCTCCTGCGATTGCTTCCCGGAGCGCAGTATGGGGACCTCTTTATAATCCCGGATGCGCTCGCAAACCTCCCTGTACCGGCCGCATTGCCTCGCTAATTTCAGGAAACCTCTCGGATCACCCATCGGCCGCCC
>Ga0265297_10003741_pt1 | contig 26737 bp, 33 predicted proteins | sample Munlanlwell13791_FD_192502 | JGI IMG/M metagenome (GOLD analysis project Ga0265297, IMG submission 192502) | Leachate microbial communities from a municipal landfill in Southern Ontario, Canada - Leachate well 137-91 | ecosystem: Engineered > Solid waste > Landfill > Unclassified | place...
TTATGAAATCCCGCATCATCTTTTTGCATTCTTCCATATTCAGGTTAATAATTTGCGTGCCGCGCTTTTTAGAATAGCTTTCCGGGCCTTTAAATGTTTCATTCTCCCCTATAACTACAGCTGGTATTTTATAAAGTAATATTGCTCCCGTACACATATCGCAAGGCGACAGCGTAGAATACATAACGCACTTACGATACTCTGCGGCTTTAAGGCGGCCGGCGTTTTCCAGGCAATCCATTTCCGCGTGCAAGGTTGCTGAGGATTCCTGCACACGCTTATTGTATCCCCGGCCGATAATTTTACCATTTTTAACTAACACCGAACCAATTGGAATCCCGCCGGCACGCAAGCTGATATTTGCCTGCCGGATTGCCTCTTTCATAAATTTAACATGCTTCTTGTTCATTTAGCTTTTTTTCGCTTCACTATGAGCTTGCTGCCTGCCTCTTATATCTTTACATCCACAGAAAACTTTACATAACCGCCATTTTGCATGCTTAGCTTTCCATCAACGTCCCGATACCTGATATAACGGTCAAATACTCCTCCGCCAGCAACTGAAACAGATACAAATTTATTAATCTTGTATCCTACGCCCAACCCTATACGGGTATCATTGTAGATTAAAACCATATTCTCGGAATCTCCGTTCTTTACTTCAAATTCAGCGCCTAAAGGGAGCTCCATTTGCGCAAAAATAGTAAATTTATCGTTTGGCGAATAAGCTATGCTGGGGTCATCTGTTGTGATATTAAAAATCCATTTTTCATTTGGTTTATACACAAACCCTACTGCCGGAAAAAATTTATCTTTGAAATCAGGAAAGAAAGCAATACCTCCGATAAAAACCCATTTATCATCAGGTTTATAAATAAGAAAAGTTTCAACCGGCATCCTGAAAGATGATGTTACAAAACGCCAATCATCTCTATACATTGAAGGGCTTACCCCCAGGTTTATATATGTTTTATCCAAGTTGAAAAAAGGCAAAACCATATCAATACCTGCGCTTAAACCTACTAAATGTGCTGGCAAATTAAGTTTGGAATTTTGTTTTATATCAATATATTCGTTGGTCAAAGAAAATGTAACGGGTATTTTTTCAAAAAGCTTAGACTCATACGAATAATTAAATTCCGATTCAATAATTGCGACATGCGAGGTGCCATCTTTTGATTTGACAGAAGGAAGAAATGTAAAGTATGATTCAACTTCATGCGTGCCGAAAATTTCGCTGATATCATCTTCTTTGTGAAGGATAACACTTTCCTTAACCGGCAAAGAATCATGCTGCGGAGTGAGCCTGTCCAATTCCCCTATTGCGCCGGAGCTAGTTTCGCCAACAGGCGACTGCGGCAGGCAAAAAGCAAATGCTCCGGCAAGAAAAATAAATACAACCAGAATTACTCCTATATATTTTTTCATAAAATTGACATCTCCACCGTAAGCGGCAGGATTTTTTTGTGGAACTTCCCGTCGGTTTAATGCTTAGAAGCTACACTCTCTCACCCTTATCCGAGCAACTGCCGGCGGTGCACCTTCTTTCGCCTCTGCCACAACTTAAATTCAGTGTTTTGGCGAAAAAATAATTATTTTTTAATTATACCAGAAAGTCCGCTATTGGTAAGTAGTTTTTATTAGAAATTTTGACCTGTTTTTTGCTTTAAATAACAAAACAGCGTTTTTTTACTGCTCCTATTTAAAGCATAAAAGACGGATGTGGGCGGATTATGTATCACGTCCCACATAACAAGCATCACGTTTTTAAGGGCATGTTACCTGATACCTGCCTGCCGGCAGGCAGGCGCCTGAATCCGTGCTTAAGGTTTCAAAAATGGGAAAACTCCAGAAACAACAATTTGTTGACTCTATTTCCGCTAAGCGCTAGAATACCTGATATGCGAAAACGAAAGAATATTATTTTAATTGCTTTATTTTTGCTTATCGCCTTTTCGCTTCTTTACGCAGCTAACCTGCCGAAGATTTTTAAATTCAACACAAAAAATGCCCTTAGCGAATGGCAGGAAAGGATATTTAAGAACAGGGTCTTGTATACGGTTGAACCACAGACAGACGGCGGGCAGCTGGTGGCTAAAAGCCACAATGCCTGTTCCGGGCTGATTTATAACATACGCTTTGACCCAAAGAAACATCCGATGATCAGCTGGAAGTGGAAAGTTTTAAAGTTTCCGGAAAGGAATTCTTATGCGATTGCGCTTTTACCGCAGAAAAAAATCAGTTTCTGGGAAAGATTCCTTCTTGCTGTAGGAATACGGAAGCCGCCCGAAAAACCTAAATCAGCAAATTTGGCCGCTGCAGAAAAGGGTGCAAAAGACGGGTGGCTTGAAAGAGACGACTATGCTGCGAGAATATATGTAATATTTCCAAGCTGGATTTTCTCAAATATAAAATCAATTGAGTATGTCTGGAGCGATGACCTGCCTAAGGGCACAGTTATGACAAGCCCATATTTTCCAAACATAAAACTAATTGTAGTTGAATCCGGGAAAAAAGATAATAATGACTGGGTTCTTGAAGAAAGAAATATATATGAAGATTATAAGCATGCCTTCGGTGCAAATCCTGCCGGAGTAGGAGCGATAGCCTTAATGACGGATACGGATAATACATTATCAACTGCCGAAGCTTTATATACCGATATAAAAGTGGGGTATGAAAAATGATTAAATTCAAAGAACGGAGAAAAAAATTTTTCGCAAATCCTATGCATCGCCAGACTTTTATGCTTGTCCTTATGGCGGCAGTAATACCTGCAACAATTGTAACAATTTGTCTGTATTATTTAATATTTGGCATTACTTCCGCAGAGGTTGGTTTTCCCGAGGCAATTGCCTATAACATTATACCTGCTGCCAAGCGCGTAACTGCCATATTGCTGGTTACAGCTCCGCTTGCACTCTTAATAATACTTATTTTCGCCTATAGAATAACACACCGGATAGTTGGCCCGTTTGACAGAATTGTGTATGAATTAGACGCACACATAAAAGACAGAAGAGGCGGGCACATAAAGATAAGAAAGTCAGACAAATTCCACTCTTTAGTGGAAAAAATCAACCATTTGCTGGATAAAATTAAATTGCCAGTTGATTAATCGCAGAAAGATAACAGAATACAGGATAAATTTTTTATTTCTTCTCTGTTCTCTGCGCTCTGCTATCTGCACTCTTGACCCTATGTCCCGAATTGAGGTTAAATCCTAGTTCCCAGTAAATACACTCAACATCCGCATTTTCAGTAATTTTTATTTCGCTGTCTCCGTTAAGCGTCACCACCCCGTGCCATATTCCTTTTTCTAAAATCACCGGCTTATTCAAATTAAAACAATGTATTTGCCCGGAATCTTTCTCTCGTGCTACGTAAAGAAGAGTTTTTCCGCTGACAGGCTCAAAACTCTCAAAGGTTCCAGGGTGCTTTTCTAATGTATTTATTGTTTTATCCCTGACTATTAGGTACGCTATCCTCCAGCCAACGTTATTTTTTTCTTCCAATACTATATGAAAAAGATTTTTCTTTTTGCTGTGCGAATTTTTCCGTGGATGATGGATAATGTGCCCGAAAGGTTTAAAACTCTGCGGTGTAATTTTTCTTGCCATTTTGCATCTCCTTACATTGATGGGTCACGGAAGTTACGAATGTTACAAAAGTTACACTTAAAACCTTGCGATTTATAGTAACCTTCGCAACCTGCGTAACATTCGTAACCAAAAATTAGCGCTTAAACTCGCTGTAAGCAATCCACCAATTCGTAATATCATTATCCCTTGCAAAGCTCCATAGCTTCTTTGCGCTATTGCTTTTTAGAAAACGCGGGGCGCGCTTAGTAAATTCAACAGCCTTTTTAAAGCCCTGTTCGCAGTATTCCTTGGCCTGGATGAGACATTCAAGTATGTCGGCATCCCTTGCGAGGATGCTTTCTTTTGTCTTCTGTTTCCTGTATTCTTCATGCAAACCTGAAAGTTCTTTTTGCAGGCTATTTGGCAAATTTTCAATTTGTTCCGCAAAGCATCTGTCTTCCGCTTTATCTATGTTTATATAACGCTGGGCCATTTTATGTAAATCAGTCACGCGCGCTTCCTGCATATCGTTAAAAAGAGTAAGCAAAATTACTTTATAACACGACGCGCCTTCCATATCTGCCAGAATATAACCTATAATTGCGCAGCGAAAACTATGCTCGGCTACGCTTTCCCCCGGATGTATCCCAAGCACCTGCCAGCCTGAACGCTTAACATTTTTAAGCATTCCTGCCTCTGAAATAAATTGCATAATTTTATTTATGTTTTTTTTGTTTTTCATTTTTTCTGTTTATTTATCTCATAACAAAAAATTGCCGAAGCCATGCTTACGTTATAACTAAGACTTACCCCATGCATGGGTATTTTTGCTTTTATGTCTATGTGTTTTTCAACTCCGTAACGAACCCCCTCGCCTTCAGAGCCTAGCACAACTCCCAAAGGAAAAGGAATAGAAACAGCCGCTAAATCTTTGGCGCTGCTGTCAAGCACAGCCCCCATAATCCAAAAACCCTTTTTCTTAGCCGCTATAGCGGCGTTTGAGACATTTGAGACCATAGCCACCTTAACATAATTTTCAGCTCCGCAGGCAACATGCAGGGCTGTTTCATTAACCTCGCAAGCCTTGTGCCTTGGTATTACGATAGAAAACCCGCCAAAACAGGCGGCGTTTCTCATTATGGCTCCAAGATTTTGAGGATCGTATACTCTGTCAAGGAAGATAAGAACATCATTTTTATCCAGGCCTTCGCTTAAAAGTTCGTCAAAATCGCTGTATTTGAAATTATCAACTTCTGCTATTATGCCTTGCGGGTTAGAACTGCGTTTTATCTCGGATAGTTTATTTTGGGGCAAGCGCCTTATGTTTATGCCGCTTGACTTGATAAGTCTTTCTATATCGGTATCGTTAAATTTATCTTCAAGAAATACCGTATGTATGCTTTTAGGGTTTTTCTTAAGGCGTTCGCTAACTGAATTTTTTCCGTATAAATACATACCTTTCCCGGCTAACCATGTTTTATTTTCATAATTGCAATCAGCGCAACAAAAACCAGCGTAATAGCGTTAGCTAAAATTATAGGAAGCTCTTTGAGCAATACCCCGTAAATAAGCCACAAGAATACACCTGTTGCAAATAAAAAAAAGGTAACCAGGGACAAATCTTTGGTATGTTTTGTTTTTATGACGCGTATTAATTGCGGCAGGAAGGCTATGGTGGTAAAAACACCAGCCGCTATGCCTATGATTAACGTCTTCACCTGGTTTTCCTCGTTATTTATTAGTGTAAATCCGCTTCCTAATTCGTGGATATTCGTGCTACTTTGTTTCCGGCCAGAAACGATACCTTTTTGCAGTTTGCGCATCTACTACTATATGCATGTCAGCCGCGAATTTGAGAGAATCGTTTATTGCCGTATCAAAGGTATAAAGCTCAACATGCTTGCCGTGCATATCTTTTATTTCTTTAATTACTTCAACAAAATCGGAATCCCCTGAAACAAGGGCGGCTGTATCATACTGGTTGGTTACAGCCTTAGAAAACATATCAACTGCAATTTTTACATCAAGGCCCTTCTGAACCCACTCATGATGAAAACGCACGAGGCGGCCGAGACGCACTTCAAAGTAAGGGATATTTATTTTGAGTTTTCGCAACAACTCCTGCTGCTCGTGGTATGTTTTTGGATTTTCATCCTTGCTTAATTCAGCTGAATAATAATAGCAGCGGACTAAACTTCTTCTGTTTACTATCCATTTTATTATGTTTTTCCATTCAATATCTTTGCGGCCTAAATTTAATTTTGCCCCTAACTCACGAATTTTTTGAACCACATATTCTGCATCAATAAAAATCATTACACGTTCCATATTTTACTCCTTGTTAATGAGCGCATCATTTTTCTGAGCCTCTAGTGGCGAAGGAAAAATGATAGCGCGAATTAACCCCGCACTAATTTTTGTAACAACATTACATTAAAAGACCAGGGATTTATGCGAAACAAATCTTTTGAATTTAACCCAACACATTTTCAAAAATTAGTGCGGGGTAAATTCGGCTACGCAACTTTTCCGCGTCTTTGACTGGAAAAGTTTCTGCCTCATTTATTATACTAATAATTCTGATATTTTAAAAGGAATTGTTTGGATTGTTGCTAACTGGTTTATGCTGAGGCTGAAAAAATAAAAAGAGGGCAGAAAAGGGAACGACTTTTTTTCTGCCCTCTTAGAAATTACTTATTTTCTAAATCCGCCGCCATAACCGCCACGGCTGCCACCACCGCCGCCGAAACCTTCCTTGCGCGGGCGCATTTTCTGGGCTTTGCTTACTCTTAAAGCTCTGCCATTTAATTCCTGGCCGTTTAGAACATCTATAGCTTGCTGTGCCTGCTCAGGGGTATCAAACTCCGCAAATCCGAAACCTTTGGACCTGCCTGAGAATTTATCCGATATTATTTTTACTTCCTTTACGGTAAGACCTTTTTCTTCCATGAATTTCTTAAGATCAGCATCTGTTACGCCGAACTCCAAATTCCCGATATATAACTTTTTTTCCTCTTCCATTGTCGTTTCTCCTTTACAAACTTAATTTTCCCCTAAAAAGGGATGCTCCGGTCCTTAACTTAAACTCTTTGCGTAAAATGCGGAGCGTCATCTTACTACAAGAGGGCTCTATGAACGCTTTTTCTTCTTTTCCCTCCTTTTTTGAGATGGTTTTGTATAATGTTGCCGTTCCCTAAAATTCTTTACAATGCCCTCTTTTTTGCATTGCATCATGAACCTGCGCAATGCCTTTTCAAAATCTTCCCTTGAATCAATTCTTACTTCTGCCATAATATCTCCTTACAAAGATTGAATTATACCAGCCTTTATTATTTTTTCAAGCAAAAATTTAACAGCTATCAGCCCTCAGCCTTCGGACATCAGCTTCTCAATGCTGAAAGCTGACAGCAGAAAGCTCTTTATTAAATTTCCGCGTCCTTCACTAATTTTCTGTAGTATTCTATGCATTCCTTGCAGGTCGGGCCTTTATGCTGCCATTGAGGGTGGTCCTTTTTAATAAGATCAATAAGATATTCCTCTGTTTTTATATGCTCAAGCGCATGTTGCTGGTGTATACTTCTTGAGCAAATCTGGCACTGGTATGTTTTGTCATCCGGATTTATATCGTCTTGAGTTTTACCCGGCGCTTTGTTGGCGCATTTATTGCAGACTTCCGGGTCAGTTTCAGAGCGCCTTATATTGAAAAAAGCTTTTCCTATATTGCTTAGAAACCCCGTCAAAGGAACTTTGCATATTTTGCATCTTACCATTACCCACTCCTTTATTGTTAAATATAAAACGTATTAGAATTATTTTTTAACAGTGCCCGCCTCGTTCTTTTTAACCAACCATTTAAATGGAATGTCTACGTTAAAATATAAAGTAATTTTTTCGTTGCGGCCGGATTTTACTGTTTCAAAAATATCAAAATCGCTGCCCTGTATTGTAACGAGTTTTTGGCTAATTACTTCCAGTTTTAAAACGTTCAAAACCGCGTATTCCTCTCCTACGCTTATAACCCTAAATGCTGTTTCGCTGGATTTGCCGTCACCGCTTGTCAAGATAGAATCCACCAGCCCTGTCCACATTTTTCTATATTTATCGGCATTTTCAATATCTCCAATTTTCCTATAAGATATTGCCAGGCATATTAACAGCTGAATATTGTATTTATCTTTTTCTAAACCTTGCTTTGCTTTTTCAATTACTTCTTTAAATTTTTCTTCATCCATCAGCTTTATACATTGCCCTCTTATGTCAGTTATCTCCGGATTGTAGGGGTTATATTCTTCTGATTTGGAATAATCCAATCTTAATTTCAGGTACTCACCAACTGCGGCTGGATTACTTGCCGGTTGTTCTGCTGCAAACGAATTACCGTTATGCAGATTTACCGAAAATAGGCAGTAGAAAGCAAACAATATGGTTAAAATTATTACGTTTCTGCTCGCAAACATATTTGGCTAAAATTAATCCATTGCTTTTATTGCGTCCTGGATCAAAGGAAGAACTGCAGTTATTTCGGCTTTATTCATTCTGCCTAATTTTGCAAATTTAAACTCCCCTGCATTATCTTTGTTTTCTCTTGTAATTTGCAGTTTTTTCTGTCCTTTGTTGTAGGAATAAATACTTACAGTCAGCCTTTCGTTATCTGTTTCATGGGATTTCGTAAATAAACATTCATCCAAACTCGCATCATACGGCATATATGCCTCCTTTTCTAATTGTCAGCCTATAGAAACTTTTTTTCCGCACCTTAATACAATAAAAATCAAACTTTATTTTACAATTTTTTCTATGCCTTCAGTGGTTTTTTCTAAAAATCCTTTTATGGTGTTTGTTGCCTTTGTCCCGACTTTTTGGCCTGCGTTCAATGCACCCGCAGCTGTGCCTGTCGCCCCCTGTAATATACTATTCGGTATTGTTTTGAATGAGTCCATATCAAAATTTGCCAATTTTGCTATAGTTGTATTTATCAGGGCTTTCGTGATAATTAAGTGCATAAAATCTGAGGAATTTGTAATATTCTCGTATCTTTCATCAAGATTTATATTGTATTCTTTAATTTGCGGCGACGGTTGTTTTGTATAATCTTTATAAATTACTTTTCCAATTTTTAACTGGAGTAAATCTATTGTCAAATTGGGCATCCGCGAAGACTTGGAAACCTTTTGCTCTTTCTTCTCTTTTTCAGCTTTTACTATTTTTAACGAATTAAGATTAAGTTCATTCTTCTCGTTACGCACGACCACAAATTCATAAAGATCTATAGAAAGTTCGCGCAGGTGTATATTGCCTTTCAAAAATCCGGGCAAATCACAATTAATATAAGCATGGGGCAAGTCTATCATAAATTCTTCTTTGAAGCCCGAAGGATTGTATAGTTTAAGGTTATGTATATCTATTTTACCTCCAAATAAATTTACGTTAATATCCCCTATTCCCAGCTTAAGCCCTGTGAGTGCCTTAACAGTAAAGGAAATGGCATTTTTTATAATTATATTTCTTGCCAAAACAAGAGTAACAAACAAAATCAATACAACTATGATTATTTTACCTAGTTTCTTCATGGTAACCCTCCTTAATGAAACCTTCCATAACTCCCCGGGCTAGTCCCGAAGTTTTAGAAGAGCGAATATTTAAGCGGTGCCCATAAATATCCGCAGTGCTTCCATCGCGGCTTTTTGAGCACCTTAATTTAAATATAAAGCGGAATCCCGGCTTTGCCGGTTATAGCCGCGAATGTATAACCAAACCAGAATTTACTTCCCCGCAAAAGCTTCAATTTATAATTGTAATAAACAATATGAATATGTCAAGTTAGCATAAAATTAAGCTAAAAATAAATTGATGCTCGACTCTAGATCCTCGATGCTAGATGCTCGATGCCAGATGCTTGTTAATCATTGGCGCGCGGGTATCCAGCATCTAATTATTCTTAACCTATATCTGCGGCCCTTAAAATGCTTTTATTGCCGAATTTATCCTTAATTGCCTCTACCGCTTTATGCATATTTTCCTTTTTATGGTCTATTTTTTCGTCAAACAAGCTATCTTTTGTATCTTGCGGTATAAGATTGGAAGCTTTAACTCCAAGGAGGCGGATTTTTGACATTCCTTTATTTTCCTGGGAAATGAATTTATCATAGATTATCTTTGCCGCCTTATTTATGTCGTCAATAAAATTAGTTGCTTTTTGCATTGTAAGCATTCGCGTGTAAGTCCTAAAGCCCGTTAACCTTATTTTCAAAGTAATTGTCTTCGCCTTTAGGCTATCTTTTCTTAGCCGTTCAGAAACATCCTCTGAAAGCATAAGAAGCGTGCGTTTTATTAACTCTGCGTTTGCAGTATCTTTTTCAAAAGTAGTTTCGCTGGCTTTGGATTTTGCTTCATGCCCGCCGAGAACCCCGCTGTCATCTATGCCGTTTGCCAGATACCAGAAATATTCCCCTTGTTTTCCGAAAATAGAAACCAGATAATCCTTTTTTTGTTTTGCCAAATCTTTTATGGTGCGAATTCCGTATTCATTAAGTATTCCTTTTGATTTTTTGCCTAACCCTGAAATTTTTTCTATGGGGAGCGGCCATAAAAAATCCAAAAGTTTTTCGGCAGTTATTTCCAGAAGCCCGTCAGGCTTACATATGTCTGAAGCAATTTTTGCCGCCATTTTTGTAGGGGCAAGGCCTAAAGACGCGGTCAACCTGGTCTCTTTCTTTATCTTCTCCTTTATAAGCTTACAAGTTTGAAGTGCGCTTCCAAAAATATGGAAACTTCCGGTTATATCAAGGAAAGCCTCATCAATACTTATTACCTCAATTGAAGGCGTAAATGTATCAAGTATATTATAAATTTGTTTTGAAACGGCAAGATACTTTTCCATATTTACCGGAAGGAAAATTGCCTGAGGGCATAACTTATAAGCAATTGATATAGGAAGGCTTGAGTATATGCCAAATTTACGCGCTTCATAAGAGCAGGTTGAAACAACTCCCCGGCCACGGCCTTCTTTAGGGTCTGCCCCTACAATAACAGGTTTGTCTTTATATTGCGGGTTATCTCTCTGTTCAATAGCAGCGAAAAATGCGTCCATGTCAACATGGGCGATTGAACGGTTAGTTTGCATAAATAGTATTGGATATTTAGTAGTTAGCTATTGGTTGTTTGAAACTGCGCGGAATTTCAAACAAACTACTTTTTATTTATTTCTTTAAACTCGGCATCAATGATATCTTGGCCATTATGCTCTTTATGGTTTTGGTGCCCGGTTTTTGAGCTATTTTGATATTTCGCTTTTAGCGAACGCGTAAGAAAAATTCCAAACAACAGGAATATAAGTCTTATAAGCAGCCTAATCAGAATATAAATAAAAATTATTGTAATAATTACTTTAAGCATCTTAAACCCTTACTTTAATAACTATCTTTAAAATTTCCGATTCTCCCGAGAGGGGCGCATGGGCATCCTCCGGGAAAAAGATTGCAAATAAATTTCCTGAAAGCTTAAACCAAAATTTGCTCTTATCATTAAAAAATGCACAATCTTTTTTTGTATTATAGGGTGTTTTTTTAAAACTGCATTCACAAAGCGGCCTATATCCTATCAAATCCTCTCCTTTTAAAGCCAGTTGTATATCTATATATTTTCTATGAGCTTCCAGGCTGGATTTTATGCCGCAGCCTGATGCGTTAGATACCAAAGCATAAACATCATTTTTTATTATCTCGTATCTGCCTTCTTTATATCCTTTAGGATTTTCCTTTCTCAGAAATTCAAAAGCCGGCTTAAAAAGTTTATGCAATTTTGTATAGCAACAACAATTATCCAACGTATCAATTATCATTATTTGTTTTTTAGTTAAAATATGGCGTTTAGGATAGACTTAATCATCTCTGATTTATTGAAGGTAAAAAAATGCAGGCGGCGATAACCATGATTAATCAAATCCCGGCACTGTTTTATCGTAAAATCAATGCCGCATTTTTCCATATCCTGGGGATTGCCTCTAAAGCGCGCCATTTCTTCTTCTATTTTTTTGGGAACAGTTGTTCTTGCAACCATACAGAATTTTTTAAGCTTATCTATGTCGGTTAAAGGAAAAATCCCCGGCAAAACCGGAATGTTAATTCCGCTTTTTCCCGCACGCTCCAGAAAATTATAAAAGTGGGAGTTATCAAAAAACATCTGTGTTACCGCAAAATTTGCCCCCGCATCTATTTTCTGTTTTGTATATTCTATATCCTGTGTAAGTGTTTTTGTTTCTATATGGCCCTCGGGATACACTGCGGCACCTATGCAGAAATTTCCGTTTTCTTTTATAAAACTGACCAGGTCTTTTGCATAGCAAAGTGCCTGGGATTTAAAATCAAAATCAGCCATATCCTGCGGCGCGTCCCCTCTTAAAGCCATAATATTTTCTATGCCATTTTGCTTGTATTCGCCAAGCAAACCTTTTATGCTATCAATGTTTGCGCCTATACAGGTTAAATGCGGCATAACCGTAAAATCTTTTTCCTTAATAAGCAGGTAAGTTGCTTCTTTTGTTTTTTCCTGCGTTGAACCTGCTGCGCCATAGGTCATAGAAACATATAAAGGCTTATAAGTTTTAAGCTCCCGTGCAGTATTTAAAAGCGAAATCATTCCGTTTTCTGTTTTGGGAGGAAAGAATTCAAAAGATACGCCCTTGTCGTGGGTTTTTAGAATATCTATTATCTTCATGTTAACCTCGCTACGCTCGGCAGTTTACAGTGTACAGTTCAGTGCACAGCTTCCTACTGCAAACTGCTAAAGCATTATACCAAAACTAAATTAAATTTAAATAGAGTCTGTTGGTGGGTTATTAGGTTTATAAGTTGATGGGTTATTGGGTTGGTATGTTGATAAGTTGGAATGCTGATAGGTTCAAGCCTGTAAACATAACAATCTAATAACTTTATTTGTTCTGTTATTCTTTTTTCTTCTCTTTAGACTCTTCAATTATTTTTTCTGCTATTGCATCCGGAACTTCTACGTATTTTTCAAAATGCATGGAGCTAATGGCTCGGCCGCTTGAAAGCGAACGAAGCGTAGTTGTATAGCCGAAAAGCTCTGATAAGGGGGCTTCCGCAGCTATAATCTGTTGCCCGGCTTTTCCTGCTTCAATCCCAAGCACTTTGCCGCGCCTCGCGCAAAGGTTGCCGACGATATTTCCGACATACTCTTCAGGAGTGACAACCTCAAGCGACATATAAGGCTCAAGCAAAACCGGCATGGCCCTTCTAAAAGCTTCCTTAAAACACTCAATAGCTGCTATCTTAAAAGCAATTTCCGAAGAATCAACATCATGGTAAGAGCCGTCTATAAGGTTTACCTTTACGTCAACAACAGGATACCCCGCCAAAGCTCCTTTCTTAAGGGCTTCAATGACTCCCTTTTCAACGGCGGGGATATATTCTCTAGGTATAGCTCCTCCAACAATTTTATTTTCAAATTCAAAACCCTGCGCAGGGTCGGCGGGTTCAATTTCAAATTCAACATGCCCGTATTGTCCGCGTCCGCCGGACTGTTTTATGTGTTTGTATACGGCTTCTGCGTTGTTTAATATTGTTTCCTTATACGCAACTTTTGGCTGCCCCACGACCGCTTCAACGTCAAATTCATGTTTTAACCTGTCAACTATGATTTCCAAATGCAGTTCGCCCATTCCGGAAAGAATAGTTTCTTCTGTTTCATCATCGTAATGAACGGTAAATGTCGGGTCCTCTTCGGCAAGCTTTCCGATTCCTTTAGCAAGTTTATCCTGTTCTGCACGGCTGCCTGGTTTAACGCTTATTGAAACAACCGGCGCTGGAAACTCTATGGCTTCAAGCAATATCGGGTTTTCCATATCGCAAAGAGTGTCGCCTGTTACTGTATGGTCTAAGCCGATAGCTGCGCCGATATCTCCTGCATATATATCTTCTCTATTTTCTCTTTCATTTGCATGCATCTGTAAAATCCTGCTTATTCTTTCTTTTTTATCTTTTGTTGAGTTATAGATATAAGAGCCGGCGGAAAGCCTGCCTGAATACACCCTGAAATATACGAGCTTACCCATGTGCGGGTCTGCCTGGACTTTAAAAGCAAGCGCCGCGAAAGGTTCTTCATCTTTAGTGCCTCTTTCAAGAGTTTTTTCCGGGTCATCCGGCAATACCCCTTTAACAGCCGGTAAATCTAACGGGGATGGAAGATATAAATTAACAGCATCAAGCAATTTACGCACGCCTTTATTCTTAAAGGCTGTGCCGCACATAACAGGGACAACCTTATTTGCAATCGTTCCCTTTCTTATTGCACGTATCAATTCCTGTTGTGTTATTTTATCTTCCGATTCAAGATATTTTTCCATCAAAGTATCATCAAGCTCAATTGCTTTTTCAACCATTATATGATGATATTTTTTTGCTTTCTCTGTTAACTCGGCAGGTATTTCTTCTACTCTATATTCGTGGTCTTCTGAATTCTCATCAAAAATATAAGCCTTCATTTCCATAAGATCAATAAGGCCTTTAAAATTATCCTCTGAGCCTATAGGAATAACCATTGGAATTGCGTTCGCGCCTAAATCTTTTTCAATTGCGGTAAGCACCTCATAAAAATCAGCGCCAACGCGGTCCATTTTGTTTACAAAAGCTATTTTTGGAACATTATATTTTTCTGACTGACGCCAGACTGTTTCCGATTGCGGCTCAACTCCTCCAACAGCGCAAAATACAGCTATTGCCCCATCAAGTACGCGCAGGCTTCTTTCAACTTCAACCGTAAAATCAACGTGGCCTGGCGTATCAATAATATTTATCCTGCATTCTTTCCAGAAACACGTGGTTGCGGCAGCTGTTATGGTAATACCGCGCTCGCGCTCCTGCTTCATCCAGTCCATTGTAGCTTTTCCATCATGAACCTCGCCTACTTTATGGGTCTTACCGGTATAAAAAAGAATTCGCTCGGTAAGCGTGGTTTTGCCGGCATCAATATGCGCCATAATACCTATATTTCTTTGATTTTGTAAATTTGCTACTCGTACCATAGTTATCTCCTTGCAAACAATTAAGGTTTAAGTTGAAAATATAGTAACTTCCAACCTAGGCCTTCTTTAGCCTTAGTTTGCCTTTCCCGCTAGAACTTGTTTTTCTGGATTTAAGTAAAATCTACCGGGGGTTGCTATTAGCAGCCTAAAAATCTAATCTTTTTGAGAAACTTTATTATAATAAAAAATTCAAATAAAGCAACTATTTTTTTAATGAGGCTTACCGAGCGTAAGCCAAAGGCACAACGCGAGGTAACAGCCGAATTAACCCTGTACCGAACGAGTAAAGCGAGCTCTGGTATAGGGTAATAACATCAATAATAAATTTATCAAGTAATAGCCTATATTATTTATACCTTTACGAGCCGGATTGATCTTTCTGGCAGACGCCTGGTGCAGTAGTAAAGGCTGAACAAATTGCCTCCTTGACAGCTTTATCGCCATTATAAATTGCATCAGTTTTTACGCCATTTATAATTAAAGTTGGGCTTGCAGATACGTTATATTTCTGGCTATCTGCATAATTTTCTTTTAAGTAAGCTATGCCCTCCGGGCTGGAAGCAAAATCCTCTATTTTTCTTACATCCATCTTGAGTTTACCTGCGGTCTCTTTCCAATAATCATCAAGTTTTACTGCTCCGCATGAGATAACGCAGGATTTTTCAATTATTTTATCTACATAAGCTGTTAATTTATCCGGATAAAATTTAATTATGGCTGCCTGCCTTAGATCTTCCCGCACTTCATCAATTCCATGCAAAGATGTAATATCAGTTATTTTGTCACCATCAATATTAACTATGAATTTTATCTTAAAATCTACTTTGTCGGCGAACGGCTCAACAAGTGCGGGGATTTGTTTTTCTGCGCGGCTTCCATAAGGGCACAGGCTCATTACGAATAGTTCAATTACCGGCTTATCCAGCTTGGGTAGATTTTCTTCTTTTGCCTGCAGCTTATGTTTAACCATATTTTTAAGCTTAGCTATATCCACCATGCCATCAGGAAAAATCAGCCATTCTCCGTCTTTTGTAAGATAAAACGGCCGCGTAACATTATCTACGGTTATGCCTACCTTATAAAGCCCCTTTTCTTCAACCGCTTTTTCTGAAAGAATTACATCCTTGCCTTTAATAAAATAAGAACTTAAAACATTCAGAACTTGACGGCCTGCATTAAGGCGGCTTATTGTCCTATGGCTAAAATATTTTTTAAGGATACCTCCTGCATAAAATCCTAAACCCAGTATAATGCATACAGGTATAATCAAAAATAAAATCTTCTTTGCCGCTGCTTTTAACATATCTGCCTCCGCACTGAAAAACCAGTTCTTTTTATATTTAAACTATTTTTTTGCCGAAACCGTAATTTCCTTTTTTAATTTTCCGCTGATACTACAATAGCCTTCAACAGACAAATTATCGCCTTCTTTTGCATCCGGAATAAGATAACTTACCGTTTGGGTCTCATTATTATCCTCGCGGCTGATTTCGTGCCCGATTATTTCTTTTCCGTTTAACCCCACATCAACTTTTTTTATATAATGGTTTATCGGGTTACTTGTGTTATGGAAAATAATAGCCTGAAGCATTTTTGTATCGGGATTAAAGGTTATTTTTATATCCGAAGGCGGATGCGCATAAACCGCGCCAATTCCAAGAAATGTCATAAGAGAGAATAAAACAAATGTTTTTTTCATATCCTTTCTCCTTTTTTGTGGGAAATTTTGTTTAATGCCGGGACTGCCATATTTAAAACCAGCAAGCTAAAAAGCTCTGCATCAAATTTCACGCCTGTCTCGGTTAAAATAAAAATAAGGGAAGCAGTTAATATGCCAAACAAAAATTTACCAACCGGCTTTACTGGTGTTGTTAACGGCTCAATTACCATTACAAATATATAGAAATAACTGAAATATCCAAAAATATTCCATAAAGAAACTTTTTGCAAAATCGCCTGAGCGCCGAATAATACAAACGATGCCATTGCGTAGCCGAAGATTATTTCGGTTTTTTTAATTCTGGAAACAAAATAAAACCCAAAAGGCACGATTATATACCAGGTGTAAGTTCCCTTCCATTGCGTAGTTGCGCCGGATAAAATAAGAATCAGAAATATACCCAAACCAGCGGGATTAAAGATGTGTTTTCTATGAAAACGAATTAATGACTTGGAAAGTATAGCTATAGCAGACGCCAATGCCAGTTTTAACCAACTATTATCGCTGGAAAACACGAACCCCACAATTAAACCAGTGATAACAGCGCTTTCGGTTATACGAAAACTTTTTGTTTTAAGATACAGAATAATTGCCTCAACGGCAACACTTGCAATTACGGCAATGAGTACCGCTGCCGGAAAAGCCAAATCTTTATCTTTGACCGAGAGAAAAATGGCAAAACAAGATAGATATAGGATTAATTGTGTTTTTAAGGATTTTAGTTTAAACATATACTTAACTTTTAAAGTGTATTTTACTGCTGCGGATGAAAAATGCAATCAAAACCAAAAAGCCTGCCGCACAATTTCCTAGCTATAGGCCATACTCCAGGCTAAACCTCATCTTTTGATTTTTTGTACTTCTCTTGACAATACAGCTATTGTAATTTATTATATTTCACAATGAAAAAAATTATTTTATCGGTAGTTATCTGGATTGTTGGCTCAATGCTCACAATCATTTTATACCTTGCGATGCTTCTATTTACTATTCTCCTCTATCCGTTTGACAAAAAACGGGCAATTGTGCATGCACAATGTTTCTGGTGGTCAGACCTGGTAATTGCATTAAACCCTTATTGGGAAGTTAAAGTAACCGGTTTGGAGAATATTGATAAAAACCGCACTTATATCATAATCGCAAACCACCAAAGCCTTGCCGATATAGTCCTCGCCTACCAGATAAAAATGCAATTTAAATGGGTCGCCAAAAAGAGTTTGTTTAAACTTCCGTTTGTCGGCTGGTCAATGGCGCTTGCAAAACACATAAAACTGGAAAGAGGCAACTTCGGAAGTATTAAAAAAGTTTACAGGGAGGCTGCATATTGGCTTAGGGCAGGAATTTCGGTTCTTTTCTTTCCGGAAGGCACGCGAAGCCAGACCGATGAAATAGGAGATTTCCGTAACGGCGCCTTTAAACTGGCCATAAAAGAACGCGTGCCCATATTACCTATATTATTTGAGGGTACCGGCACAGCCATACCAAAGGGGAGCTGGATATTTACCACAAAAACCTCAGCTAAGCTAAAAATTCTTCCCCCCATAGAAACAATCAGCTATAAACCCGCGGATTTCGCTAAACTCAGAGATTTGGCCCGCTCTAAGTTAGAAAGTTGAACTTTGAGGCTTCCTTTAACCACGATAATAATCATAAACATAAGGGAGAGTTTGGGTTACGTATATTAAATATCTTAAAAATCCGGGCAAAAAATAAATAGCTCCAATTTCTATCTTTTCCCTTGCAAAAAGCCAAATTTATGGTATATTGATGTTTCACGTAAATGCAATGTTCATTGAAAAAGAGAAAGAAATGACAGGTTTCGTAGACGGCATTTTGTGCGAAATCTGCCTAAAATAGAGAGGTTTTTAGGACGTTAACCGGGATTTCTAAAGTTAAAAGGAGAAACGAAAATGGAAGAGCAGAAGAAATTGTACATAGGCAACTTGGAATTTGGCGTCACTGAAAGTGATTTAAAAGGGCTTATTGAAAGCAAAGGAATAAGCGTAAAAGAAGTAAGAATTATTACTGACAAGTTCTCCGGCAGGTCCAAAGGTTTTGGCTTTGCGGAGTTTGAAACCGAAGAACAGGCTCAACAGGCAATAGATGCTTTGAACGAGCAGGAACTAAACGGAAGAAAGATGACAGTAAACAAAGCACGTAAAATGGAACCGCGAAGCAACAACTTTGGCGGCGGAAGAAATTCAGGTGGTTTTAGGGAAAAAAGATACTAATTAGAAAAATAACCTCGAGCTTAGCTTGAGGTTTTCTCCCGAACAGAAAAGGATTTCTGCAAGGGATTTAAAAACGATCGCAGTTAACGAACCGAGGATAGAAGAAAAGGCCGTTTTCTTCTATCCTCGTTCCTCTCTCTCTTCTCTTTTGATGAACATCTTGCCTTCAATATCCTCATCAAAATAATCAACTGAATCTTTTCATTAAATTAAAAATTGTAGTTTGATTTTATTGTTCTGATTTAGACGGCGGGTTAAAAGCCTTTTTGCTCTACAGGCTAAATTTCGGGGTATTTCTGTTTTATCAATCCTGTCAGTTCGCGGACTGTGCTTGCGTGGCTTATTTCATCTTTCGCTAACTGGAAAAAGAAGTCTTTCATCTGCTGGTCATTAGCTTTTTCCTTTAAGCCGGAATAAACATTAATCATTTTTGTTTCAATATCAAACATCTCTTTAAGGTAACTTAAATAATCCTCTTTAGAAAGCATTTCTTTTTTCCTTTTCAATATGCCCGATTAAATTAACAATCATCCCCTTATGCCGCATAGATTCCTGGGCAAGATGAGAAAATACAGCTTTAACTTTAGCTGCTATCTCTTCATCCCAGCCAGTCCAAAAAACTGCCGAATCCAAATGCTTCATATAAATTGGAATCGACTTCTCTTCTATTATTAAAGCTTGCTTCAGTTCTTTCAGTAAATCTTCTTTTGAAATCATTTTTTTTTATTAGAAAATGGTTTAAAATAATTTTAATTAACCTTTTCTTTAAAATAACTATTCTTTAGCCCCTGCCTTAACTGCGTTCCGGCGGAAGTCCCGGGAACAAATGACCAATCTGTTTCTTTGTTATGGTTAAAAAGAATAAACCCGCGGATATGCTTCATTTCCTTAATATTACAAAGCGCTTGTTTTATCCATAAGCTTTTATCGCCGCCGCTGGATGTAGAGCTAAACTCAGAAATTAAGACAGGCTTTTTAAAAAACTCTGCAATTTCATTATAACAGTTGGAAAAGATTTCCTTAAAACTCATCCACCTGCTCCATGGCTTGGTATTACCCCAGTTGTAGCCGTCTATGCCGACATAATCTACGTATTTATCGCCCGGGTAATAGTTTAAAAAACAATTATTGACGCTATCCTGAGGAACGTCTTCGTGGTTTACCGAGAAAATCCATTTGGCATTTTTTACGCCAAAAGCATCAAATTTATCTTTCACATAACGATAAACGGCTAGATATTTTTCTTTCCCAATTTTATCCGCAGCCCATGGATACCAATTGCCGTTAGCCTCATGAGCAAATCTTATAAAAACTTGCCCCGGAATAGATTTAATCTGCCCGGCAAAAGAATTAATATAGCTGTCGTAACCGCCGGAAAGGAGCTTGTCGTAATCTATAGCCTCTGCGTTAGCTGGATTCCAGGGTTCCCAGGTTACAACCATAACAGAACCCTCAGAATAAATATTTTTTACAGTTTCTTCCTTGGGGAAGCTGTCCCACCCGATAAAAATCATAACCAGAAAAGGTTTTTTTCCGTAAGCTGATTTAAAATTACTTATATCCTCTCTGGTTGGATTGTCTGCCAAGAAAGCTCCGGTTAAACAATACGAGTTAACCATAGAAATGCGTTTGAATAAAAAGAATGCCGACAACATTAAAATTATAAATACTATAACAAAATAATAATGCTTCATTCTAACCTATGAGTTTTTGTACTTTTTTTAACAACACCTCGAAATCAAAAGGTTTTACCAGCCAATCCTCTACCCCTAATTCTTTAGCTTTGTCAGCTATTTTTCCTCCGCTGCTTGCAGTTAATAAAATTATAGGTAAGTTTTTAAGCAGTTCGTCACTTTTTATTTTAGCGCAAACCTCCTCTCCGCCCATAACCGGCATACGCAAATCAAGAAGTATCAAGTCGGGTTTGTTAATAGAAATCAAATCAAGTGCAATTTTCCCATTATTAGCTGTTAAAACCTCATAACCTGCTGTTTTCAGCCTGAATGATATAACTTTTAATATATCCGGCTCATCATCAACTACTAAAACTTTTTTCATAGCATCAAACCCTTCTCTCTGTAATCGGAAGTATGATATGAAATGCTGAACCCTTACCAAGCTCTGATTCCACCCAAATCTTTCCTTTATGCTTATCAATTATTTCTTTAGAAATGGCAAGCCCAAGTCCGGTTGAGCCGGTTTTCCTTTCATTACCTTTTCCTAATTGCTCAAATGCGTGGAAAAGCCTGGGTAAATCTTCATTTTTTATTCCGATACCGGCATCCTTAATTTTAAGCTCAATTGCGTTATCCCGTTTTTCGGAAATAATCGTAATGCTGCCTTTTTCCGTAAACTTAATTGCGTTACTAAGCAAATTAGTCAATACCTGAATAATCTTATCTTTATCGCATTGTATTTTAGGCAAATTACTACCAAGATTCAAAATGATATCCAATCCTTTCTCTTTCGCTACTGAGACCATTGTGTTTTCCGTTTCTTTAATAATCTCATTAATATCATTTTCCTGAAAATGAAATTCGAATTTTCCGCTTTCAAGTTTTTGATAATCCAAAACATCATTTATCAGCCTGGCGAGCCGGTCAACGTTTCTCTTTGATATGTCCAGGAAACCTCTTTGTTCTTCATTAAGCTCACCGGCAGTTCCGTCCATAACAATTGAAATACTTTCCTTTATGGCTGTTAGCGGCGTGCGCAGCTCATGGGATACCATAGAGGTGAAATGGGACTTTAGCTCCGCAGCCTCCTTAAGCGCTTTTTCTATTTTTTTACGTTCGGTTATATCCTTGACTGTATGAATCGTCCCGACAACTTCACCATTAGCATCAAACATGGGAGAAGTAGAAACTTCAAGGTAAGCATCGAAACGCTTTTCAAAATATTCCAGCCTTGAAGCTTTTTTGGTTATTAAAGTATTCTGATGGGGACAGTCAAAGCAGGGCTCGTTAATACCATGGACAACGGAATAACATTTCCTGCCGATAAGTGCTTCGGGCTTAGTTTTGAATAAATCCGCATAAGCTTTGTTGACCTTAACCAAGCGGGAATCTTTGTCTTGTATCGATACGAAATCGGTAATGGAATTAAAAGTCGCTTCCCATTCCCTGGCTGTAGCCGCCAGTTTTTCCTCCATTGCCTTACGTTCGGTAATGTCACGGCCTTCAGGAATCATATAAATAATTTTACCGGTTGCATCTTTTATCGGTTTAAGAGAGAAATCTACATAATGAAGGCTTCCATCCTTAGCTTTGTGGGTAGCTTCGAAACGTACCAATTCTCCCATAGCTACTTTTTTTATAGCTTCACGTAATTTGTCCTGCAATTGCGGAGAATGCCTCCACCAAGGTGTATCCCAAAAAGGTTTATTTAAATATTCTTTCCCATCGGTTCCAACAAGATCTGCCGCAGCCTTATTTACTTCTAGCAATGTTCCATCAATCGTCATAAGGCCGATAAATTGGAAAGTCTGGTCAAGAATTGCCTTAGCTTTGCTCTCGCTTTCCTTAAGCTGCGCCTCCATTTTCTTGCGCTCTGTAATATCCCGCCCAATTGTCGAAGCGCCGATGATATTACCATTAGCATCATAAAGAGGCGATATTGTCAAAGAAACATTTATTTGCTGCCCACCTTTTTTAACACGTACTGCTTCCAAGTGCTCTATGTGCTCGTTGTTACGGATTTTTGCAAGAATCTTTTGCATATCATTTTTATGGCCCGGCGGAACCAATAAGAAAACAGGCCGATTGATAACTTCATCCTCACGATAGCCATAAATTTTTTCTGCACCTTTGTTCCATGAGGTAATAATGCCATCCAATGTTTTACCAATAATAGCGTCATCGGAAGACTGCACTATAGCCGCCAAGCGCTGGTTTGTTTCTTCTTTGCGCCGGCGTTCCGTAACGTCGCGAAAAACAAATACCGCGCCTAAAACATTTCCTTTTCCATCTTTGATGGGTGCCGCGCTGTCGTCAATAGGATATTTTGCACCGTTTTTAGAAACTAAAATAGTGTGGTTACCAAGCCCAACAATTGTGCCTTCGCTTAATATCCTTTCTATCGGGTTATATGCTGCTTTGCCTGTAGCCTCGTTTACAATATTGAAAATTTCTCTCAAGTGCTTGCCAATAGCTTCTTCTTTGTTGTAGCCAGTCAATACTTGCGCAATATTATTTATGAATACAATGCAACCGTTGCTATCGGTAGCGATTACCCCATCGCCGATGCTTCTTAGAGTTGTAGAAAGCCAAGCTTCATTGGTGCGCAATCTCTCTTCTGCATCTTTGCGTTCGGCTATTTCTTTGACCAATTCCTGCTTTTGTTCGAAAAATTTGCATATCAATCGCCAGATATCTCCGAATTCACTGATATCCTTTTCTAAGGCAGGGCAATTTGCGGGTTTTCCTGTTTCTAAAACATGAGAAATCATACTGAGCGGCGTGCTCACTAAACTCTTTAGAGATATCAACATAATAATGAAAACAGAAACAAGGAAACCAGCGAATATCATCAGTGCATTTTTGGCGAAAAGCTTATAGCTTTCCAATTCTCTTGATTCTATCCTGACATAAAGGTATGCGGCGGGTTTGCCTTCCCATCCGGGAAGTTCTTTTGAAAACCCGATAACATTGGTTTTTATAAGGGTCTTAAGATTGGGCCGGGCCGGTTCCGTAGTGCTTACTGTAATTGTGCTTCTCGTAAGTTTTTCCAATTCATCGACATATTCCTTATTCCATAGGCGGCCGCAGAAAAAATAGCCCTGGGGAGGGGTTACCCGCTTTGCATCCAGAATAGGATGTATTGTAGCACCCTGAATTTCCATTAAACCAGCTTGGGTATTTACAAAAAAATGGCAGAAGCGGTTTTTTAAAAGAATACTGGAAACAGCATCTACAGGGGCAGGTAATCCTTTTAAATCAGCAGCTTGCTTGCTTTTTACGGAATAAATCTCGGTAAAATCTAGATTATATATCCATATCGCGTCTGCCTGATAAGTCTTGAGGGTATTTTCGCTAATATTATCCTTAACCCATGCTAAATTATTACTATGGATAAAATCAACCAGTTCGTCCCACAGAGTATAATCGTACGCCACTGTTTCAATCGGCGATCCTTTTAGTTTAACAAGGTTATCAAAAGTAAAACTTCTATCATCTATAGCCGCCTGCAACAGAACACGCACGCGTTTGTCTTCAAATGTCCCAAAAAAGTACCGGCTTGCGGTAAATAGAGCGCTAAGCGACAGCAATAATAAAATTAATTTTGTCCTTACTCTCATATTTTCTTTTTTCCCATATATTTTTTATTATCAATAACCGCGCGCCAATCAACCTGCAGTTTCATATAATTAATTTAATATTATAGAATAAGGCTACGAATCTTATTTAGCAGGAGTTCCAAGTCGAATGGTTTTATGAAATAGGCGTCTGCACCGCTGCCGATGGCTTTTTCCCTGTCTTCCTGCTGGTCAAGCGCGGAAAGGATTATTATCGGTATGTTCTTATATTTATCGTCAAACTTAAGCATGCGGCAAACTTCGTAGCCGTCTATTTTGGGAAGCATGAGGTCTAATATAACCAGGTTTGGCATTTCTTCTTTTATTTTATCAAGGCCTTCCTGGCCATCCTGGGCCATTATTACATCATAACCGTTTATCCTAAACCGCATAGAAAGTATACTACGCATATCCTGGCTGTCATCAACAACCAAAATCTTTTTTTTCTTTTCCGTCATATTGCTCCTTAGAAATACTTTGCTTTGGAATCTGTGATAAAATTAAAAGCGTCATTGTCTTCTTCGGCGAGCATAAACAGTTTGCTGCGGATTGACTGGTCGGAAAGTTCATTCAACAGGTCGGTATATATAACTAAGCTTTTTCTAAATGTCTCCTCTAGCTCATTGAAATAATTTGTATAATCTTCTTTAGTAAACATCTTTTTTGCCTTTTAAAATTTCTTCTTTAATCTGGCTCAGAATTTCTAAATGCTTGGATTGCGCAATTGATATCTCCTGAAATTTTTCTAAAATGGCTTTTCTTTCCTGCGGTTTAAGTTCGCTGAAAAATAAAGACGAAGATATGTGCCTATTCAATAAGGGGCTTTTGCTTTTTCCTAAAATAACAAGCGACTCCAGTCCTTTTAACAATTTTTCTTTCTTAATCATTCGCCTAATACCTTTGCCAATTTTTCCTTATCCTGAATAGAGATAACAGTTACCCCTAAATCCGTATCAAACCCCCTAAAGGCTTTTCTTGCCGAAGACCATATCACGCTTGCCTCAAAAATAACCACATCGTTAGTGCCAGGTACATACAATTTAACCATAACGAGATCATCTGCATTTAGCCTCTCAGGTAAAAATACGCTTACACGTTCCTTCCATGTGTCCTGGCCATATTTTTCTTTTCCCTCCAGAACCTTATATTCAAATTTTAACCTTTTAGTTATTCTTTTACAAGGAATTTCTCTATCTTCAGCCACATTGAAATAAAATACACTGCAAAGAACGGCAAAATAATACAATGTCCAAATACCATTTACAAGGACGGCCGCGTCGCGTTCGTAAAAAAATCTGTTTATCCCCCAGGTAAAAGCAATGAAATTTAAGAATATCATGAAAATTTGCGGCCATATGCTTAAATAACCCAACGCGCTGCTTCTTACTTTACCTGTAACGCCGAATGTCGTCTTTACTCCCAAAATCGCCACAATTGCACCGTTTAGATATACAGGAAAAGTAACCGTTGCGAGTAACTGCCCCAAGAAAAGATCTTTTACCTTATAGTTTCTCCTTGTCAAAATAAAATAAAAAACACTCATGGAAAGTATGAAATAAGGCACAAAGGCAAGAAAGTACACTTCCGGATTTGCAAAAAAAGAAGGTATTTTAAAAAGCAGATAAGCTATGGGGCATATCATAAGTATGAAAAAGGCTATCCCTACAAGATAATATGAGCCGGAGAGAAGATACTCCCACCATTGAAATGGGCTGAGTGAAAATGGTTTTGTAAGGAGACGCCAGACGACTTTCTTAAAAACAGATATAGAACCGCTCGCCCATCTGAATTGTTGCCTAAAATATCCCGTGAGGTCGTTCGGCCCTATGCCAAAAGCATAAACATGGTTATAGTAAAGCGATTTCCAGCCAGCCGCATGAAATTTAACGGAAGTAGCAAAATCTTCGGTAATGGTTGATTCATCAAGGCCGCCCACATCCATAAGCGCCTCGCGCCTGAATATCACGTTGGTGCCGCAACAAAACATAGCCCCGCCCGAGCTTTTGCCTTCGCATATATATTCGTAAAAAACAGCCTGCTGGAACGCGGAAGCTCTCGCAACCCGGCTCTCTTCTATATTCGAATAAAACTGCGGCGTTTGTATGTAGGCAAGCTTTTTATCTTTCTCTATTATGGGAACAAGGACGTTTAGAAATTCCGGAAGGGGGTTCTGGTCGGCATCAAATATAACCACATAATCTTCGGTAAGAGCCTTAAGGCAGTCATTAATAATACCCGCCTTGGCGCCATGGCGTATCTGCCGCCGGAATAAAATCAAACTATAGTCCCTGCACAGCTCATCCGCCTCACGCATATATTTTTCGTCAGAACTATCGTCGAGAAAATATATTTTTTTATTCTCGTAATTTATATTCTTCAGGGTTACAAAAGTATTTTCCAGTATATCTTTTGGTTCATGCCGCGCCGCGACAAGTATTGCAACCGAAGGCTGCCTGCCTTTTAAGCTCTCATACACAGGGTAGGGTTCTTTCTTTTTCCCCGAATACATTTTTATGATGTTTATTGCATAGCCTGTACTATGCAATATGATAAAGAGGTCTCCGGCTACCAGGAGGGAAGCAAAGAACTTTTCTATGGCAGTGTATTCGGCAAATAAAAATAGCGCTGTGCGCACCGCAATATAGACCAAACTTACGATAACTGAAAAAATAATCGCTAGTTTTATTAAACCTTCCTGTCTTATTTTCATACCGTTAAAAATAATATTTCAGTGACGCCATAACATTGCTATCATTGTATACATTGCAGCTCGAATTAACTACAGAACCTTTAATGCTGATATTTAGCCTTTTATTGATATCCCACCCTAATTCTCCACTGAATTTATGCCCCACTATATCAGTAGAATCT
>Ga0265297_10003742_pt1 | contig 26735 bp, 40 predicted proteins | sample Munlanlwell13791_FD_192502 | JGI IMG/M metagenome (GOLD analysis project Ga0265297, IMG submission 192502) | Leachate microbial communities from a municipal landfill in Southern Ontario, Canada - Leachate well 137-91 | ecosystem: Engineered > Solid waste > Landfill > Unclassified | place...
CGAAGACTGGACCACTTCAGTCAAGTGTGGAAGAGGCATTGACCAAAGGCGGTTGCGTAGTTTATTTGCACGGACGGCTGAGACTCCTGGAGAGCGGATCATTTCAGATAATTAGTAGGAATCAAGAGCTTCCTTAAGTCAAGTTAAAAGTTTTTTTATTCTCCTCTTTAAAGTCCCTACACATTTTGTGGTTTAATCGGTATTAAGCGAAACCCTTGCGTGGGAATTGCGTAAGAAAATACAAAAGCAGAAGGTAAAAACACTTTCTGCATAAAGAAGAGGAAAAGAAAATGGCAGAAACACTCGTGAAGGTAACAGGATCGACAAATTCAGTTGTATCCCTGGCAAGCGGTTATCGGATTGCTGGACAGGCAACAATTTATATCCCAATTAGCAAGGTGCAGTTTGATGAGGCCCTTTGTGCGGACCTTGCCACACACATTACGCATTCGCATATTACTGTTTACATTTCCGGGGTGCTTCAAACGGCTAACGATATGAATAATCTCGTAGGCAGTCCAATTTCTCAGCAAATTAAAGAGCATGACGACTACCAACAGTCTGTGCTTACCCGGCATAATCCGGCAGCTTTACCGGTTTCCCCCTCTGATGGGGATCGCCATTTTAGTTTAGCTACAGCGAATGGCTGGACTATTAATAGAATTTACCAATATATTGAATCAACAACTTCTTGGGAAGAAATTGTTTTGACGGCAGGAGCAGAGTTGTACGTGGAGGCAGACTCCATGCTTTACCTCTGGAATGGGACTTCACTCAACTCATTTGCTGAATCCACACAAATCAAATGTCGCATCACCGGTATAAACATGAAAGCCGTTGCTGCCTATACGGGAGTTACCACAGGTATTTCTACAGACTTTTTCATTCCAACACATCTGACCTTCCGTCTTACTGCTGCGGCTGGTGCGGCTCTAAATGGAGACGCAATCGTAACTGTCGGGACTTCTGTCGGGGGTACACAAATTTTAGGCGTGACAACTCTTCCCGGCTTGACCGTGATTAATACAACTTACAGTATCCCAATCACCGGGGCGCTAGCTGTTGCAATCGCAGCGAATGCCACACTTCACTGTAGCACCACGGGGGCAGACTCCAGCGGTGGTACTGCTACAGCGGAACTTTGGATTACTGGGTACTCAATCTAGTTTTTAAAATACTACTGCGGATTAACCGCAGATGGAGGAAAAAATGTCAGTAAGAGTAAGTACGACACAAACACTTGGCGCAGCAGATAAAACAAAGCTAGACGGCATTGAAGCACTAGCTGACGTAACTGATGCCGCGAATGTTGCAACCGCTGGCGCAGTTATGGACACTGATTTTGCGGGTGTTGCACTCGGCCACCTAATGAGGACCGGGGCGGGTACCTATGAAATCGTGCAAGACAATATGGCAGCAGTCGTTCCACCAAACCCGGCAGTTGATGATGCGACGGCGGGGTATGCAGTTGGTTCGCGTTGGGTAGACACAGCACTTGACAATACATAGGAATGTGCTGATCCAGCAGCGGGTGCAGCTGTTTGGCGTCTCACACTGAATGCAGCAGCGGCCGGTGGGGAACTTGCTGGTACCTATCCTAACCCCACAATTGCAGACAATGTTGTTGATGCAGCAAATATTAGGTCGGGCGCTCTAGCTGGCGTAGTGGTTGATAAGGGCACCCCAAGTTCCTGCGTCATCGCTTTCGACAATGCCGGTGCAGCACAGCGTCCAGCAGATGGCGCATCCTACACGTTCTCAATTGGCGGTGTTCCTCTTGCCGCAATTGAAGCGCGAGATGTTGTTGTAGATCAGTACGACTTCCTACGGTCGAGCGCTGGTGTGGAAGAGGACGACACAATCCTCATGGCAGCGGCGTTTGCTGCGGCCATCAACGCGAACACAGTCATCGGCCCACGCATTCGTGCTGCAATCTATGGCGGCGCTGGGGACGGGCGCTGGTATGTCCAGTGCTACACGCTGCTTCAGGCCGACATTACGGCTGGCTCCGCAATCACCTGCGCGCTAGCAGGTGGGCAACCGGGAGTAACCCAAGCTCGCGCGACGGCAGTTGCAGCTTCCAAGCGTCAGCTCTTCCCGATTCGCTACGCGGTAACGGCGCAAGACGTTCTCGCTGGTGAAATTCGTTTCGACTTCGGTGGGACGGCTGTTGCGGCTTACGGGCTCGACATCCTGACTGCTGCTGCGGACTACACGCGGATCGCATGGAATGGCGCAGTGGCCCTTGCCGGGGGGCAGCTAACCATCGACAACGGCGGCGGCACTGACTGGGCTGCTGGCAACATCGTCACGGGTTGGATGCTCTGTTCTGTCGCATAATCCTTCCTCTAGCTGATTTACCAAGTGTAAAAACAGTTCCGAATCCGTCTAGATAATTTCTGGGCGGATTCAGCCTTTCTTTTTAACTTTCCTACAAATATCGTATTATACTCTTTGTTATGAAAGATCCTGCAAAAGCCAAGAAATACCACTATACCTACCTAATTCTTAATATCACTAATGATATGAAATACATAGGTGCCCGATCCTGTGACTGTTTGCCAAAACTTGATACAAAATATATGGGTTCGTCCTGGGCATTAACAAAAATTATAAAAGAAGAAGGACTTGAGCATTTTCTAAAAATTATTTTAGTTGAGTTCCCCTCAAGAGATTTAGCTCTTATGCACGAAGTTGAACTGCACAATGAGTTCAATGTAAACAAAAACAAAGGTTTTTATAATAAAGCAAAACAAACTTCTCATAAATTTGAATACAGTGTTTCAGGTCCGGACAACCCCCGTTTCGGAAAACGCCCTAGTGAAAAATCGGTAGAAGCGCTAATGCATTATACTCTCACGGTTGGGCGTACTGAGGAATCTATACAAAAACAAAAGGAAACTATGAAGGGAAGAAATGGGGGAGAAGAGAACCCCTTTTATGGAAAACATCATGATGAAGAAACAAAAAAACTTCTTGGTGATATGTCAAGAAAAAAGATACGACCACTGGAAGCACGAAGAAACATGAGCAAAGCCCTATCTGGCGAAAAAAGTTCTCAATATGGTAAACCTCTTCCTTTAAAACACCGAAACAGTATTAGTGAAGGCCTTCGTAATAGGGAAACCTATATATACGTTACTCCAATAGGGGATTTCGTATATGCTAGAGAAGCAAGCAAAGCCCTACAATGCTCTGTTAAAACAGTTATTAGAAGATGCAAAGATGAATTTGAAGGATATGCTTTGAGGCCTATAGAAAACAAGTATAAAGCGAAGAAAGAGGAGTTTAAAAAATTATTTGACCAAGGGCATAAAATTGCAGAAATTTCAAGAATGTTGGGACTACCCGATGTAACTCTTCATGGGTGGAGAACATCTTTAGAACCCCCAGGATCACGAATAAAAAAACCTTTAACAAAATTAACCCCAACTAAGGTTCAGGAAATTCGTTATCTGTATGATCTCGGAACGCCACTTAAAGTAATAAGAAAAGAATTTGATTTGAAAAAATCACAAGTACATAATATTGGGAGTAGAAATAGTTGGAAAAGTGTTCCCGAAGAATCCCCTCCCACCTCCATCGATCCCGACTGGCAAAAGAACTACTGTTGCTAACTAATTTCATTTTCTTCTTGACTTCCCCAATTCTCTCATTTACAATCCTCTTTGCTAAGAATTTTCTTAGCTAGTTTCCCAATTTCGGGAAACAGGCAAATGGATAAATTAGTCTATTTGCCAACAACCTGCCAATATTTGGCAAGTGAGGTGACACATGGTACTAGGAAGCATTTTCACTCATGATCCTATCTTCAATGCACTCTTTTTTGGGGTAACACAGGAGTCAAAACCTCCTTGCGAATTCCTCCCCATTTACGAGGAAAACTCAACACAAATCAAAGGCTGTCAAATTTGCTTTGCGCTAGCAGGTTTTCGTAAGGAGGATATTCGTGTCTGGTCAAAAAAGAAGACCTTGTACATTACAGGAGACAACACCAAAGAAGGTTCGCCAGTTTTCGGAAGTAAGTTTGCGTGTTCATTTAAAAGGGAGTTCAATGTTGCTGACAAATTGGATCTAACACATTTAGAAGTCTCCTTTGAAAACGGGCTACTCAAAATCATCATCCCAATGAGAGATGAGGTTGAGACAGACAAAATCATCCACTTCGGTAATTAGTCGTTTCCTCCTTTATCCCCCCCTACCAATTCCGTGCTAATCTTCCTATCTGGAGGAAATCCCTATGGCAAACGGCGACAAAGTTCTAGATGTAAGTGAGCGGGCTGCAACATTAAAAAAAGCTGGGTTTAGTACCGCAGTTACGTTACTAATTCTTCTTTTATCTTCTCCAGGATTTTATTCTTTCTTCCTTGACTCTACAAGCGAAGAAGCCCGTATTGAAGCAGTTAAAGCTCAAGCGGCATCCGATATTTCATATACATTACTAAAGGCAAAAGCAGAAAATCTTGAAGGACAAGTAGCAACTCTTCGCGGGGATGTTAAAGAGTTGGCAACCTTCATCCGGGAAATGGCCATTCAACAAGCCCAGGTCAACGCTGGGGCACGTCCTGGTGGAAGACGGGTCACAGCAGCCAATGCCCCAGAACCGCCCGTGATGCCTGTTGTAGAGTCTTTAAAGAAGTCAGAGCCTCTTCCTGCCAATTTGGACCCATTAGTTCAGGTTCAACTTAAGGAAACATTAGAAACACTTCCTCTTTAATGTCCTAGTAATTCACAAACGTAATCCAGCCGTGATTCTGCCAACAACTCCTTAACCGTTTTCCCAGGTGTCTTCCTCAATTGGAAAAGGATTCCTGAATATGGCAGGTGCTTGACAGCTAATGCGTAATCTTTTTGAGCAACTATTGGTGCATTATTAGCGAATGTATTAGCAATTTCTTGAACAAGGGTTTCGTACTTTGCCTTAACCTCTTCGTATTCATTGGTGAACTCGGGAAAATACGCCAAAAATTCGTCAGACTCACCCATTCTTACGATTTCTATTAGGCGTTTTGTCGATAAGCCCCCTCTAATATTCGCCAAAGCTACGTATTGGGGGGATTTAATTTTGATGCGGTTGAACTCCTGATCACAAATTACGCAGCCTTCGTTCGTCATGGGATCGAATTCTTTAACAAAATCAACCACTTCCTTAAAAGTTTGTAGCGGATAGGTTTTCACGCAATCCCATTTATGTAGTCCCGCAACAGGTTCGGGAGATAATTCGCTAAGAGTTACCAAATTCCTTACCCCATGAAGGACAATTCTTGATTCAGGATATCTGCAAATGATTCGGTTATATTTCGTAATCAATTCGAAAGCATAGGACAATTGGGTATATATTGGTAATCGGTAGCGAAGAGTTTCCCAAGTTTGCCAAAAGAGATCTTTAAATGTTAGATTGAAATCACTAACGTTTCCGAGCGCATCCGGCAAACCTGATGAAGCTACTTGCCATTTTCCATCATACCAGAAAACCTGCATGATCGATCCATCCAGCTTTTCCATAACTTTAGCAGAGGACCAATCAATTTCTGCTGCAAGGCCTTCATAGTGATTAAAGAATCGGGAATAGCTGTAGCAGACAACTTCCCAATTCTTGCTTTCATCAAGGATTATTCCGCGAGCTTCCCTGGACAATTGCTCACTCATGGGGGTATCTATGCCATATTTGAAAAGAATTAAGTTGGAATATTCGCCATGCCGTTTAAAGTGAATGTCGTAAGTAGATAGAAGATCATCAGGGGTTTTACCTGACCTGAGATATTTTTGAATAGCTAGTTCCACAGCTACCCCTTAATGGAAGCAACGGGCCTCAAAGTTTTGATAATTTTTACTAAATCACACTGATCACTCATTACCCTCAAAATATCCTTGTACGAGCCGGGAGCTTCAGCCAGCTTGTCCTTGTTTGTCATTCCCGTAATAATTCCCTCTAGCTTTTTCTTCTCTGTTTCAAAATCTAAAGTTCTGACAGCTTCCTTCCGCCCCATTCGTCTACCTGCGCCATGTGAGCAAGACATGAAGCTTTCTGGATTTCCAAGACCCTGCACAATATAGCTGTTTGTTCCCATTGAGCCAGGAATAATACCTACTGTCTTTTCCGTCGCTTTTGTTGCCCCCTTCCTATGAACTAATACATTCTGCCCATAATGATTTTCCATTGCCGCAAAATTATGTAGAATATCAACTTGTTCTCCCAACTCAATCCCTGAAAAACCATCATATTTTTTGACCATATTCAAAACAACTGAAATACACTCTTGCATCATTCTTTTTCTATTTTCGGCAGCAAAAGCAAGAGCAAGATTCATCCAATCAAAATATTCCAAACCTTCAGGAGAGTCCATAGGAAGAAAGTGTAGATCTAGTTTAGGATCAACGGAAGAGTACCAATACGCATTCAAGTCTTTTGCGATTTTTGTAAAATGGTCACAAATCTTTTTACCAAAATTCCGGCTACCAGAATGAAGCATTATACAAAGAAGATCATTCTCATCTTTTTGAATCTCGATAAAATGATTATTAGATCCGAGTGTTCCTACCTGATAATGGCCTTTGGGGAGTTCATCTAAGAGTTCTCCAGAAAGGTGTTCATATCTTTCTTCGGCCAGATCCAAAGCAGTGCAGGGTTGAGGTGTTTTATGGTGCTCAAAACCGACAGGAACATTTCTTTTGATGTTTCCAAGAATTCCCTTGATAAGAGGTCCAACAGTTCCGGTATCCTTGTACAGAAGATCAATTGGAATATTAGTGGGAATAAAGTTCATTCCACATCCAATATCAACTCCGATCGCGCCAATTAGCACAACCCCCTTAGTTGCCACAACACTCCCAATGGGCACGCCGAAACCGAAATGGGCATCAGGCATAAGCGCAACCCACTTGTAAACAAAAGGAAGATTGGCAAGGTTCTTCGCTTGTTCCAGTGCCCCTTCTTCCAAATCGTCTAACCACATCTTTATGGGTACACGTTCTGTATTTACTACTTTCATCTTTTACAAACCTTTCGTATTTTGTGTTATAATCATTTTCAAAAGGAGCACCCCATGAAATATTTCGTAATCCTAATGTTTTTAACCTTGGTGTCCTGCAAAGACGAATGTAATTATGAAAGTACAGCGTGTCAAGGAGAAAATGTAGTTATCTGCAATTCTGAAGGAGATTGGCAAATAGTTACCGACTGTACCTTAGTAAATCCGGGACTTTGGGAATGTTGTGAAAATGCTATGGAATACGAAGGAGAATATTTGACCACCTGCGTATTACTTGACACTTGCGAATCTGATGGAGGTGTGGAATGAATCGTGCAAAAAAGAAAATCTATGCAGAAGAACTGAAAGAGATCAAAAAGAAGCTGGAAAAACGGTTTGACTGTAAAATTACCTCCAACAAAGACGAAGCCAGCATCAAGGCAATAGCCAATGTTCTAGACACGTTAGGCATTAAAAATAAAGAAGAGTTTATGAAGAATGTTGCTATTACTATTTACAAAACGATCTACTTGCCGTTCGAATTTGGGTGCTTGACAATAGATCCACTACGACAGCTCGAATTAGTTGCCCATGAACTAGAACACGTTTTGCAATGGGAGAAAGAAGGAGTACTAAAATTTAGTATTGATTATCTGACTAAGGGCTTTGCCTCCAAATCCCCACTTGACCCAATATTACCCGATACATCCCAATGTTGACTCAAAATTGGGGAATTACAGTGTGGTAGGAATAGAGGGGGGCTATTTCTTCTTCTCAGGTGCAGGCGGGGGAGGTTTTATAGGAATCACATTTCTAACAAGATTCTTGCTATCGCCAACATTAGTTCCTTCGTTAGTACCGCCGATTTTCTGCTTCCGGACTGGTTCTCTCTTCTTTTCAGTCATGTCCGCGCCCATCCTTTGGTTTGTTGTAATTAAACTCCCAATCCTTCTTCAATTCTTTTTTGTATTTTCTCTAACAAACGTTTGCTCGGATAATGTGGCTGTGTATGCTGTTCTATCTCAGAATATTCCTTTTTCAATATCTCTATTTCTTGGACAACACTCCCTGCATTGAAGTCTGCTACGTTTACCCTGATCCACAAATCATCCCATTTTGTTTCTAGACTTCTTGCTCTACCCTGTGCATCGAGAAAACGCACCGCTTGTGCTTGCCAACCACTTGCAATACTAACGGCGGAACCAACTGCGGAAATAACCGCCAAAACAATAGTGCGTTTCGGCCACAAGGAAAATGCCGTATAAATTGCAGAACTAGAAGTGAGCAAAGAGACGCACTGAATAAGACGCATCCATAGTGTTCGTCTTTTCGCGATAATGCCATAGTAATCAACAGCCATTTTAATACGAACGCGGCTTTCCCACACTTCTATGCGTAGGAATTCTTCTACGCTTTGGGTTTCTGTTTTTTCAGTTTCACTCATGTGTTAATTCTAACACAATTTGTTTCGGTCTACAAAAGCTTTACGCAATCCTCTGTTACGTAACTACTTTTGTCAGTGATCGACGAAGGTAGGCCAGGACCAGTAATCGCTTCCCCATTCTTTTCTTTCTCAGCACATTCCAAGTTGAGTTTTAGTAAGAAGGCAAGTACATCTACGTTTTCGTTCATTCCATAAATTCTTCTAACAACCTTGTCCAATTCAGCGTGTGCATCCCGAAGAGCGTTCTTTCCTGGAACATCCAAGGCGTCATAGAGTCTGCTTAGGCTCCAGGCATTGTTCTTCATTGCGCTATTCCGAACATCTCTCAATTTAGCCGCTGCTTCTGCCACCGCTTTCAGTGACTTTTCCGAGGGCTTCTGTGGCCAGGGAAAAGTGTCAAACACGGTTTCAGAGGTATATCTGGGTTCTCTTTTCATAGAGGAGCACCTTGATTGAAACCATGCCGCATGAATTCCCGACTGTAGAATCCCAAAGGAATAATTGTCATCAAAGGGGAATATGACAAGCGCAGTGTCGGGATGAATCTTGTTTTCAACAAATTCAAGCACAGGGCGTTTCGTGACCCTTGAGACAGCAATATATCTTGGAACGGTTGCTATTGCAGCCATAGTTCCGGGTTGCCAATCGCGGAACTGCCACCATTTTTGTGCCATCCTAGTCCATCGCGTGTTTTCTTTACCTGTGGCAATCTTTTCCTTCTTAGCTTTTTCAAGAACAACTGGCATTACCTTTTCTTTTAGTCGTTCAAATGCTTTGCCATATTTCATAGCAGACAATTGATCCATTTTCCCGAAATCAATAATCCAACGTGCTGGCCCAGATTTCTCCAACATGTCTCGCCCAATCATATATGGGAATAGTATTTGACGCAGGGAGGGGTCTTGTTTTAGCCACTCCTCTGCCTCCTTCTTTGACAAGAAGAAACCTTTGTTCACTGGGTTCTGTCCCTGAAAAACAACTTTGGGGGTTTGATTAGTTACTAGGTCTTTGGCAGTGCTGGTATCAATAGCTGATTCCAAACTTGACAGAATTTCATCAACTTCTTCCTTTTTCCAAGGGCTATCGACACGATTACCTAATTGGGTATATAGAACTTTTTTCTCTGCGAATTCCCCCTTGATCCAATTCACAATACTTACATGAACTGCTGCGTCCCCACTCCATACCTGTGTCGAGATCGCCTCGGTAATTGTTCCACCATTATTTGTGATATAGTCGAGGCTTGCTTCTCTCGACTCATTTTGACGAATTGTATTTGTACCTACCAACCCGGCACGACCATCTTTTTCCAAATTGTTGTGAGCAAGACGGAACCAATGTGTACAGTAGTCTGCCATTTTGGGGACATCAGGAAAACGCTCATATACTTTATTGGCGTACTCATATCCATGTTCTTTCGCTAAATACCTAGATCCCAAGTACGGCGGATTTCCAATTATAGCGTTAGCCTTGGGCCATTCGACGAAGAGAGCATCCGTTTGCTTGATATTGTCGTCTAGGTTGTCCAGCGGTAGTGCAGGATCTAGATCGAGCCAAGCAATGCCGTCGTTCGCATCAATCGCCTTGTTAGCTTCCACAATTCCTAATTCCTTGGCTAATAACAACGTCACCTTTGTTAATTCAACAGCGAAAGGAAGAACATCGAAGCCATAAAACTGCTTTGCTGATAAGTAACCTTGGGTGAATTGCTGCATAGAAGGGAAATTAGTTCTCATTTTGACAATGAGGTCGGTTTCTATTCTCTTCAATTCACGGAAGGCGACGTAAAGAAAATTGCCACTTCCACAAGCTGGGTCCAAAACGCGATAGCTTCTCAGTTCATCCCAAAGTGCAATCAGGTCTTTTCGTGTCTTTGCGTTCTCTAAACGTTCTCTCCACGGCCGGACGATGATGGGGCTGACCACCTTCATAATATCGGCTTCACTGGTATAGTGGGCACCAAAGGCGTGCTGGGCTTCTTTTCCCATGCTATGTTGGAAGATGGTTCCAAAGATAGCCGGGTTTACTTGTGTCCATTTTTGTTTGGCTGCGGCGAACAGATCTGTCAATTCTTCTTTGGTCAGTTCAACGGGGTCAACCACAGAGAACAGCCCGCCGTTGAAATATCGAACCCCTTTGAAGCGGCCCCCCGTAGCGGCCTTGGGGTCGTTCATTTGTCGGAAGAGGCCGCCAAACTTTTCAAAAGACTCTGTAGAAGGATTTCTTGAATTCAAACATTCATCGATTAGCCGAGAGAAAAAGTTTTCTGGTAGCAAGTTCAAATCTTCAGAAAACAGGGAAACAACGGATTGAAGGATGAACCGCTGTGCTTGCTCCCTAGGAATATCTCGGGCAACCATTGAATTGAAAACACGGGCAATGAGATCTGCGGATGCTTTTGTGACATCAACGCGATTCAAGCCGAAAACAGGTTCTTCGCAAGTCGGTTTTAAGAAACTGAAGGAAGATAGACGATGGGGAAGATCTACTAGAAGAACCTTATCTAATGGTTCATCTACTTGGATATCGAAGTCATAAATCCAGAACTCGTCGAAATTGCAAAGAATGACCCAATGCGGCCGGTGGGGTACAATCTGGCACCAATAATCGAAAACCTGTCTATAGTGCCGCTCTAGCCGTTGTCCCCGGCTTTTCATTTCTATGAGAACTTTTCCGGGCCATACGAGATCGGCAAAGTTCTTTCCTTTGCCTTCCTTTTTCTTGACGCGATCTTCGAGGATACCCCCGATTTCAGCTAGGCTTTTGTGGCCGAACGCCTGGAAAAGATGTTCCAAGAAAACTTGGGCTTCGCTTTTCTCATTGCCTTTGAGTTTTGCGGCATATTCGACAAATTCTTCGATTGAGGACATTTCGACCCCCTGTTCCACCCATGAAGAATACGAGAAATGGAAAATATCAGAAACGCAGGGAGAAGAAAAGTAGATTTCCACTTGGTCAGCTTTTCTTCCTAAATCGTATCTTCCACTTGGGTAAAAAATTCAGGGGAAGGTTTGGAAAAATGACGGAGCAAGAATACCGAGAATTGATAGCGGACGTAGCAGCGGGGAGAATTACATTAAATGAGGCATCGAAAAGGATTCAGCGGGCCAAGGAAGAGTGGAAACGGAACCGCGCAGAGCCGGACGTTTCCCCAGGCGAGGCTGGCCCATCGGAGGTCTAGCCGCTTTTCTGCGTTTCCTGCCCCAACAGGGCTTTCGCTTCTTTCAAAGCTACAAACCGCAGCCAGCCACTCAAATCCAGCCCCACCTTGGCTGCGGCGGCGGTCAGTAGCTCCTTCTGTTCCGCTGTTAATCGTATCCTTATCAGGGACTCTTTTCGTTCATCGTCGGGTTTGCGTCTTTCCATGTTCACAATGTAGGCACAGTAGAACCACCTGTCAAGCGAAAGAAAAGATAAAAAGTGAGGTATATACCCTTGACTGTGGGCCTAGTGTGGTTACATTAGGAGTAGGAGGAGAGAACATGGACCCGAGACACGAAAAGGCAATCATGATCGCAGCCACGTCGCAGATCGGGCGCAAGGGTGACCTGTGGCTCGTTCCGTCGCAGTCCCATACGGGAACCTACGTCGTGGACCTCGATACGGCTGCGAAGCCCACCTGCTCTTGCCCAGACCACGAATCGCATGGTTGCCGGTGCAAGCATATCATCGCCGTCGAGATCCTTCGTTCCGAGGGTCCGTTCCCGGCCGAACCGAAGACAACCAAGGTCCGTGTCACCTACGGGCAGAACTGGTCCGCTTACAACGCCGCGCAGACCCATGAGAAGGAGCGCGTTTCCCACCTCCTCCGTGCCCTGTGTGACGGGATCGTGAACCCCGAGGTCAAGGGTGCCGGTCGTCCGCGCCTGCCCCTGTCAGACGTCGTTTTCGGCTCTGTCATGAAGGTCTATTCCACGGTTTCCGGTAGACGGGCCGCTTCCGACATTCGGGACGCCAAGGAGAAGGGCCTGATCGATACGGCTCCCCACTACAACAGCATCTCCCGGTACCTGGACGACGCGAACCTGACACCCATCCTCCAAACCCTGATCACGGAAAGCGCGATGCCCCTGTCCGAGATGGAACACGACTTCGCCGTTGACTCTTCCGGCTTCTCGACTTCCTGCTTTGACCGCTGGTTCGATCAGAAATGGGGCCGGGAGCGCAAGGTCGGGAAGTATGTCAAGGCGCACGTCGTCTGCGGAACCAAGACCCACGTCGTCACCCGTGCCGTTGTCACCGACCAAGACGCCAATGACTGCCCCGAGTTCAAGGCGCTGGTTAACGATACCTGCGCGAATTTCGATGTGCGCGAAGTCTCTGCCGACAAAGCGTATTTGTCCCGCGATAACCTCAAAACGGTTGTCGATAACGGCGCTGTCCCCTACATCCCCTTCAAGTCCAATTCCAGGGGCGACACGGGAACCCAGCTTTGGCGGAAGCTCTGGCACTTCTTCCAGTTCAACAGCGACGAATTCCTGACCCACTACCACAAGCGGTCGAACGTCGAAACCGTGTTCTCAATGATCAAAGCCAAGTTCGGCCCTGCCATCCGCTCCAAGTCCGAGACTGCCCAGGTCAATGAGGTTCTGTGCAAGATCCTCTGCCACAACCTGACCGTTCTTGTTCAGGCCATCTTCGAGTTTGGGATCGAGCCGAAGTTCTGGGCCGATGCGGAAGGACAGAAGACCGCGTAAGTTTATCTCATCTAGGCAGCGCCCCAATTCGTCTTAATTCCTCTTCTACAAGGCTCATTATCTTTTTGTACAAACCTTTTTGGCAACGCTTGTTCGTTTTCTTCAATATTCGTCCAAGTGCAGGTGCCGCATGATCGTCGTAGAAATAGGTATCTTTGTCTAGACCACAAACTTTCGCTTCATCAGTCCCAAATCGGACAAGGAGGTGTTTTCGTGTTTCTGTTGCTGCCGGGGCTGACGTTGTTCCCCATGCAACAATGTAGACTGGCTGTTCTGCCTTTTCTACAACAAATAGAACAACGCAGGGGTGTTTTTCAATTCCTGCCCCTTGCGGGGCGTGGGACAGAATTGCACAGTCTAGGGGTTTCAAAGCAGATTTATTTGCCGAGGGGGTAGATAACTTCTTTTCCTGACTTGATGAGTTCATCTGCCCACTTCTCGAAAACTTTCTTGGCTTCCGGGCTGAACTCAAGTGAAGGATCGGAAACTTCCTTTTGGGCCTTTACTCCCGGTTTCCTGATCTTCTGAGTCCCTTCAGGACGCCAAATGGTCCCATCTTGTGCCATCTCAACACTCAACATTTCGACCGCAGCCGGGCCGGTCGAAGCCCGCAACCTGAATTGAAGCGGTTGCCCCTTCTGTGTTCACCTAGGTAAACATGACCTGTTGACAGAATAGCACACATCTAGGAATCTTTCATAGGCCCCCACCAATATTTCTAAAATGTACTTAATAATTTAGGTAGTTAGAACGTCGCTGATCTTGACGTTCGACTCCACATGGTTACCTTGGGCAACAACGAGTCTTAGAAATATCGGTGCGAAGAAAGGCCAAGGAAATGATCTCGACACCCACGGTTCTCATTGTTGGTGCTGGCGGTAGTGCTCCCTTTGATTTTCCTGTTGGGAGGAAACTACTAGAAGATATTATCAAGATTATGTCTGATATGTCTTCAAAACAATGTAACACTGTTTCTGAATATCTTGTAGCTCAAGAAAGACAGAAGGATATGAAAAACCCTGCCTCTTTTTATCAACCGGCAGTGAGAACTAGAATATTGGAATTTGTGAAGCACTTTGACAAATCTCAACTGGCATCAATTGATGCTTTTTTGGAGAAGAGGAAAGAATACAGCAATATTGGTCAATTGGCGATTGCTGCGGTATTGATCCCATTTGAAAATCCCAATAGTTTTAGTCGAAAGCCGCGCTTTCTTGAAAGTGACCGAGAGAATCAAACGTGGTATGAATATCTCTTTGATATTCTTTTAAAGGGAGATATTGACAATTTTAGACAAAACAAGTTGTCCGTATTAACTTTCAACTATGATCGCTCTTTCGAATACTGTCTGTCAACAGCCCTGGAATCAACCTACAACCTATCTCCCCTGAAATCCAGACAACTTATGGAAGAAGTAATCCCTATTGTTCATCTCTATGGATCTCTGGGAGAACTGCAAGGGGCTAATGCAAGAGATTACTCTAATCGCCTAGATACCATGTCACTTGGAATAGCCTCTAGTAGTGTCAAAATAATAGACACAGCAAGAGAAGACACCGAGGAATTCCAAAAAGCACATATGTTGATAAAAGAAGCAAGAAAACTTGTATTTGTTGGTTTCGGTTTTGATCCAACCAACTTGGAAAGACTAAAGATACATGATCATTTTACAGGTCAGGAAATCTACGCCACAGCCTATGGTTTAGAAGAAGAGGAAATTGATAAAAGAATCTATTCACCCTTGCATCAACAAGATCCCAATTTCCATCTCAACATTGATAGAACCGGATCAATGGCTACCAAAGCACTTCACAAACTCATGCCCTTTGAAGATTAGCTAGAATATTGGCAAAAATGTAGGGCTACTCAGACTTCCACAGAAAGCATTTGTCCGTTTGATCGGTCCTATCTGGCCATCTGAGGATATTTTTCGGATGATTGAGGGGTCGGGGAACCATCAATTTCTCTTTTTGAGAAAGTACCATCTCGCACATGCCGGAACCCCTCTCGTTGTACAGCTTCCAGTGGGTACAATGCGAACATGTTTTATCCATTTTCCGCCCTCCCTACACTTTCTGCCTTGCTCGGCGAGAAGCTATCTAGGGAAATTCCTAAATGCAGGGATTTGAAATCATCCTCTCTTGATTGGTTCCTGTCAAGCACACCCGCCCATGTCACAGGTGTACGGGTTGACTAATTCCTAAAATTGTGTTCTGATTACCAAAATAAAAAAGAAAGGAAAAGAAAATGGAAACGCCACTCTATGGTACAGAAGAAGCGAAATGCCTCATGGATCAATATCTCGGCGGTAAAAGAGAGGCTTCAGAAAAAAGAGAGAAGGCGGCAAATCAATTGCTGGAAGAATTTGTTAATTTTATGGAACAGTACGACCTCAACGCAAAGAAAGATGTTCGTGAAGACACATACAATATTACATTTCAATTTTGGGGCGTGGCTTATTTTTATGATAATAATAGTATTCTTATGAGACATTGGGATAGACAGCAAAATAAGAACGAAGTAATTAATCTACCACTATATTATAACAATGCTAGTGATCTATGGGAAAGTAGAAATCTTGATGACTTTGTTGTCCCCGAACCAGGAAAGCCCAGAAAGAGAAGAGATGCCCTTGCTGAGTTGGCACAGCATTTTGTCAATATCGGGTAAAAACAGTAGCTTGCCAAATTTTAAATACCATGTCACTCATGTACCCTTGACATCCGCAATCGGCTGGTAGATGATTGATGGGAACCAACCAAACAAGGGGGACATCATGACGTATTACTGGAAAAAAGCAGGGAGCGATGCCTATCATTGGCACAAGGACTGTTCTCTGAACAAGTACCCGGCTGAAGGTTGGACATCAGCAAGTCAGCCCCCGACCGGACGAGAAAAGTGCAACCAGTGCAAGGCCAAGGACGCAAAAAAGTAGCCTATATTCCCTCAGCCTGTTCCGCTACATTCATTTCGTGGCAAGTCTTGCTAAGGTTCCTTCCCCCTGTTGGATATTCGTCTACCCACTCTCCCGTTTCATCTTCGTAGGGGAGAACTATGGGTTTCGCGCCAAGATTCAATATCCATCCTCCGTTTGGGTGTTGGGTAATTGCACTCGCAGCCAGGATAATTTCACCGGCCTCGCCATGCCCACAACAGCTTGCTAAAGTCTCCACCCCGTGTCGATTCAAACAATCGACTAACTCACGAATGCAGGGATCGATGATCTCAGGTGACCCGTGTCCACGACACCGGCACCTAACATTTACATCGCCCAGACCGATGTAATTTGCGTCTGACTTTTTATTGAAATGTTGACTCATAATTCAGGGTTATTGGGGGATTTTGGGGCAAGGCCCTGACTAAGCCAGAAAAACGCGCCGAGTATGAGGTCAAAGCGTTGAGCGCAAATCTTGAATTTGTTTGGAGAACCACCAAACAGCTTTATAACATTAAGGATTTGGCCGCGCACCTCAAGTGGTATCGTATCGGGTCCAAGGATATTAAGGTAGCGGAGAAGCATCTAGCAATTCTTGCCAATATTCTCAAGCAAGGCGGGAATTACAGCATACCTGTTGAAGCTATTATGCAATTGATTTGAAAGAACAGCTTATTTCTTTTCCAATAACTTCATGCTTATCTATCATGAGCATTTTATGATCAAGTTCCCAGTGACAGTTTGGACAAAGAATTACAATATTTTCTGGTGAATTAATGTCTTTTAGTAGGGCGGAATCTGGAAAACTTCTAACAGACTTTATATGGCAGACTTCTACATGACGTGTATAATTACAACACATACATTTTGTCAATATATTTAAATATTTCTTTCTGGCATGAGTTGCAATTACCGAATATTTTGCCGATGAACTTTTTGTATGACTTTCTATTTCTTTTTTAGATCTACCATCTAAATCTAAATTGTTTTTGCGATCTTTATAACAACCATCACAATAGGTTCTAGACGCCGAAATAGCAAGATCACAGCTTTTACATTTTCCCTGTTTTTTCCTTCTAGGTTTATCAAGATTTGCACACCGCACACTACAATATTTTCTCTTGGCGGGCTTATTACAAACTGGGCAATAAGCAGGCTCCCTCTTTTTTCTAAGAGGAGTTAAACCTGCTGCGATAATTGCATTATTCCAGCTACCAAAGAGTTTCCTTACGGTAGACACAGAACAGGGTGTATTTTTAAGCGAATTCCACACACTTTTGCTTGGTACTGGAAAAAGATTTTGTTTTATATATTCTATAATTTCTTCTTTGTTCTCTTTGCTCATATTAAACTTATAACACCCTTGATGTAGGGGGATTAAAGCACTAATCTATCATTAGTTCGTTTTATGTGGGTACCACAATAAAAGCCCTTGACATGGCTGAAAACGTGCTTATATTCTCAAAGTGCTGAAACAAGAACCGGTAATTCAGCTAGTAGAATTTTCGACTTTTAATCGAAATGTCGGGAGTGCAAATCTCCCCCGGTTCACAAGTAGTTGAAAGTAAAGGACAAAATGACAGAACACGAAAAAATCCTGGATAAGATCCGTAAGCTCAAAGCCTTAGCGAATCCCGACGTCAATACTTCCGACAATGAAATCGCCAGTGCTCTGGAAATCGCTCGCAAATTAATGCTTGAACATGGGATCAATGAATCGGAAACCACCATTAATATTCCCACAGAGGAGCTTGGGGGTTGTGGCGCAGTTGATTTGGGAACGAAGAATAAGCAAGTTTGGATCTCTTTCCTTGGTGCAGCAATTGATACATATTTCGAGTGCAAACATTATCTAAGAATTAACAAATCTACGGGCATCACTCTCATTTTCTATGGCCCAAAAGATCAGGCGGAAATTGCTAGCTATTGCTTTGGTTCAGTCTACAATCAAGTCTGGGCACTCAGCAACGCATACAAGCCATCTAGCAGCCCATTCAGCGACCCCAGAGCATTCTCCAAGGTAGCCAAGCGGGAGTACAGGGAAGGGCTGTCAATCGGCCTCCTGGAACGCTGCAAGGCCATTAAGGAGGAAGAGCAACGATCTGCTAATGCTTCCAAAATAACTGCGCTAGTGATTCGTTCGGACAAAGTAGCTGACGAATGGTTAGCGAAACATGTTGGAAAACTTCAGCAATTTAAGCAGAAATCAAACAGAATGACTACTGGTGAACGAGATTTTGCTAATGGTAAGCGTGATAGCGAAAAGCTGAGTTTGTCCAAGGCAGCGTTGAAGGCTTAGTTACCTTCCGTACAGATGTAAACATTCTCCAATTTACCACCATTAAAATGCCCCGTATTTTCAAGTTCTTCTGTAATATCAAGAATTTTTTTACTCATGGGGTCCTGAATTGTCAATCTTCCTGCTTTTACTTCTACCCTATACTCTTTTGTCGTCATTATTTCCAATAATTCCTGATCATTAATCTTCATTTTACTTCTCCTTTTTTCAGTTATTCCACTACTATAATACGCTTCTGTAACTTTTCTTCAAGTTCCTTCAACATGGCAAACGTATCTTCAAGTCTTCCCACAGTCAGATTTTTGCAATCCCCACTATAAATACCTTCAACAGCTTCGTAAACCTTATCCCGAATTTCTTTGATAAGCTTTAGTTCGTTTGGCATGTTTTTCCCCTCTTGACCATATTTTCAAAGCTCTTTGAACAGCCACAATATCATGTTGAGTAAAACCGGGCATTGGTACATTTTCTGGTGTATAAGCTGTTGGTGACTGGATTACGAAATCTTCTACTTTGAGTTGTTTTACATCCCAAGGTGTAATACAAAGTCGGCAAACGAATTTTCCCTTGTACCTTGTGAGATCCATAACTCTGTGGCAACCAGGAGTTTGGCAGAGGCCGTAGTATTCTTCAACACCATCGTATTTCTTTTTGCCCATTTTAATCTTGATATGCCCAATTATTGCTATGCCCATACTTTTGTTTGGCCCTGAGTTGTTTTATGGCAAATCGGTCAACACCCTTACGCACTTCAACAATATCCCCATATTCTAAGTAAGGCAATGGGACATTTTCTGGTATATTAGCATTTTCTTGTTGAAACAGATAATGAGTTGAGTCCTGCTCTTTATATTGTGGGTTAAGACAACTTGGACAAAGATATTTACCTTGAAAACGGTTGAGCTTACCTACTTGGTGGCAACCTTCATTTTCGCACAAGCCATTTACTACTTGCTGTCGCATCTCACATTCCACCTATTTCAAAAAAATTTCCTATTAGTGGGTCATGCTTGAAAGTTTTGAAAAGTTCCTTTAAGCACTTCTCACACAGATCAAATTCATACTCATTACCATCACCTAAAGCTGGAGAGAAATAGCCCGTTGATACATGAGCATGTGCCAAACCATATATAGCTTCGCCCCCAGAACCCTTACCTTCGATCAAGGATTCGCCACATTTATTACAAAGAACATCAATAACTACTTCAGTCGTTTTTGTTATTGTCTGTGTTTCCAGCTTCTTCATTTATTTGGTCCTTTTCAATTCAGCCAAATCTTCTTCGGTCAATCCTTCGTCTTTTGCCCATTCATCTAATTTTGTTTGGGCATTAACAATTTCTCGTACAGCTTTGAAAACATCATTTTTTACATTTTTGATACTGCGCTTTGCTTTGTTACGCCGTTTTCTTTCTTCTCTTTCTATATTTGTTTTAATCCTCATTTGTCTCTTCCCAAGGTCTGACAACAAGCTCTTCGCCAAAATCGATTTTCTTGATTTTCTTTAGATCGGAATTTCGAATATAGATAGAAGTTCCCCTGATTTTTTGCCCACGATCTTCACGAATGAGCAAACCATCTTCCGGGGCAGGAGCAGATGCATGAGAAAAGAAATCCAATGAACGATTAATGATATCACCCTTTTTTACACGGGTAATGGAAATGGGATTAATGGGTGCTTTTTGTGCTGGTTCAAACATTCTTGAACTTCTTTCTAAAGTCGGCTTCTGCTACGAATTCGAAATCATCGAAAATATTGACAATGTACGTATCGCTTTTTAGGACCTCCAGCGTGCCCCCAGTTGTTCTGTAAGTACAAGGCTCACCATCGTACTTGATGGCTTTGAAACGGCCCTTGACGCGGTACGTGCGCTCGTTACCTGGGCCTTCTGGACCATTGGGTACTTCCTCGTACATGGAATGGAATTGTGAAGGCTCATAATAGTTCCTGGCTTTTCCGTCTCTGACAACATAGCCAATTCCTGTGAACTGAACTTGACCGCTGAAATTGTCACACGCAACTGCCTCACCAGGAGCGGTTGGGCGAGCATCTACAGTTCCGCACTTGGTAACCTCAAAAGCATTACCAAAAAGTTCTTTGAGATCTTCCTTCGTTTTGCGAATCATTTACTTCTTTCCCTTCTTTGTCTTCTTGGCGAATTTCTTTATGGACTTCTTCTTCGGCTTCGGTTTTGGAACAGAAGAACAATCTTTACAAGGACAGCCATCATAGGGTGCTGGGGCAAAAAATCCTAGTGCATGTAAAATGTCTTCTATTTCAGCAGCAGTTAGATCAGAATGAGTTTTTACAAGATCTTCCCACTCTTCTTTGCTGATTTCCTCATATTCCTCTGCGGGGTTTTCACCGCTTTCTTCCTCTGTCTCACAATCCCCAATTTCTTCAATGACCCAATACAAAGTTGAAATTCTATCCCGTGTTTCGTTCAATCTTCGTTGACCATCAGAAAGTCCGGATTTGATCTCCTTCTCTTGGGACTTAAGTTGCTGAATCAAATCGGTAATTGTTTTTCTAGTCCTGACCGTCATTTGCTGTCCTTTCTAAGTGTTCGGTGAATTTTCTAGCAAGTCCATCAACTCCGATGTTTCCTTGATTAGTTGAATCGTATCCCGCAAATCAGAAATTTTGATATGGAATTCGCAACCATCACCGATTCCTCCTTGTAAAGCGAGTTTGGCTGTACCTGCGGAAAGATGCGCGATAAGGACTTCGCGGAACATGGAAAGAATTCCTACACTGTGGTACTCTCCTGCCTCAAGATAATTTATCAATTCTGCGTAAGTGAAACCCTCGATTTCCGATTTTACGCCATTATCATCGAAAATTTCCTTCTTTTCGAAATTCAGAATACCCCGAAGATAATCGAGCTTTGCTTGATCCATGTTTTGCACCTCTGGCTAAAAGATACGATAGGCCAACAACAGTGTAGTTACTAATTTTGGAAAGTCAATGGGGTATAATTAAATTTCCCGGCGACGTGAGGAAAGTAGGTGCTGATCCCAAGTTTCGTACATGGAATCTTCGTCGTCAAACGATTCAACGTTTACCGCACCATTCCTGCGATCTGTACTAAGAATTACGCCAAAATCGCTATGTAGATAGTGGGCAACAGAACCAACGTGAATCTCAGCTTCCGGAGTTTCCTGGCTCAAAGCTTCTACAAGGCGTTGGGTTTCCTCATCATCATAATCAAACCCGCCTGTATCCTCTTCATAGCTTTCGTCATCAGCTACTTTGTCGAATACGCCACTAGTGCCAATTCCATATGCTCTTGCTTCGGGTGGAACTTCTGTAACACGGGAAGCAATCCTACTAAATGCATCATCCGTAACGCCCGTGTAAAGCTTGTTGAAATCTGGAAAATCTGGTCTAAGTTTAATGTTGGCCATTATCGTTCCCTTTGTTTGTCAGCGGTACATCTGTAGCCGCTTCAAATTCTGCTTCCTTCAATCCCGGAAGTTGTTTCCGTTCCTCTTCCCAAGGCTTTGTCAACTCTGTCTTTTCTGTCCACTCCTGCAATTCTTTCAATTTCTTTTGTCTATACAATTTCTGCTTCGCTCTATTATCCAATATACGACGACGTTGTTCGTTAATCGTAAGCGTCCCGTCTTTTTTCCGCTTCGTATCAATTTTCTTGACCTTCTCAACAATATCGAAATCAAACTTGGCTTTCCATTCTTCCAGCTCTTCTTGGTATTGTTCTTTAAAATCAAAGTACAATGCAATAGCCTTCTCTACATCAATCCCACGTTCCTTAGCAGTCAGCATGTACATCGCTACCGCCTCTTCACCAGGATTCTCGTCCGTGTATACTGTAACCGCTCCCACAAGGTCTGTCAAGTGGGTCTGAGAAATTAACCTAGCAACGTCCTTACGACTAAGTAGCCCATAGCCAACTGACTCTTCCAATAAGCTATTAACTGTCTCGAATAAATCGCTCTGCTTTAGCCAACCTTTTTTAACCCAGGTTGCTAATCGTCTAGCTTGCTCGCCAATGTTGTTGTCCCATCTAGTGAGTGAATTGAGAACGTAATTGACTTCTTTGAGATTATGGAGTTGGATCTTTCGCAAGGGTATTATCTCTTGTCAAATTGAATATCGATTTCTGTGGGTAATGTTCCTTCATGTGCCAATGATGGGGCTGAGTAATAGATAGTACCTTGCTGAGTTCCTTGGCGACTGAATGACACGATTCTTTCCTTGTGCTCATGGCCGACCAAAACAAGGTCAACATAACCCTCACATGCACGGAGGAGTTCTTCAGCATCTTTCAATTCCAATGTCCAGTGCTCCTCGAACGGCGTGTGGTGCAAACATACGAGCGATACTTTTTTATCCTTCTTGCATTGCAGGCCAAACTTCTTTATTGCTCTGCGATTCCACCAACCAACCTTGCCCCGTGCAAAATCGAATGGCGTGTAAGTTTTTAAATTCGAATCAATTGGAAGGACACGTAAGTCATAAAATTCCTTGCGTGGGAAATTAAGAAGTTCGGCAAGGACATTAAAACGCTTTACACATTCCCTTTTGTAATTAAGACCCATTGTACCATAATCGTGGTTTCCTGGGGCCACAAAGATTCTATTGGTAAATGGCGTTAGCAGCTTTAGTGCATTGGCATACTGAACTTCTGAACCATCGTCTGTAATATCCCCAGTCAAAACGACCATATCAACAGGGCCAAGCTTTTGCGACAATGTGTAAAGCTTGGACTCTACCTGATAGTTATGCTTCATGTCGGAACGAATGTGCAAATCGCTGATGTGAAAAATTTTCATGGTTTGTCTCCTATCTTTCCGATAGGGTAATTCAAAAGGAGTTGGGAAAGTTAAAGAGGGTATTTACCAAATACCCCGTGAACCAAATTCTTCCCAATCTAACTTCTTTTCTAGATCGTCGTAGGAAACAGATTCACCTTCTCCAAAAATACCGGACTCATCCCGTCCAACATAGAAATGATATGCCTCATCATCAGATGCATCAAGAGTCAAATCCCCTTTATCTGTCTTAATATTAACATACAAACGATAAGCATACCAAGGTGCTTCTTCCGCGTATGACATAAGCTTAAAGGCTTTTGGTAGTGCATAATTACCCCGAACATCCCCACCATTGTGTGTAGAAGCTAAGATAATACACTCAGCATAGGGTTCTCCTTCAATTTCTGACGGGCCTAAAATTGTAAAATGTACTGTTGGACCCCACCAAGACCAATTATAGGTGTTTTCTGTTCTTCCAATATTTCCTTCTTGAATCGCAGACATAAGATAATCAATATCTAATACCGGCTCTGGGTTTTTATCTAAATGGCGGAATCTTTCCATGGTACTTTGAATTTCATCTTCTAGATTTGTGGCATAATGTTCTTGCACATAAGATAAAACTTCTTCAACAGAAAGTTCTGGAGAATCAAAAATCTCAGAAACACCTGCACTAATAAAAGTGTCATAATCTATAGTTTTTCCATCGTCATTCATAGCATATTTGTCTACTGAGATGACTTTGGGTAATCCTCCACCAAGATCTTCTTCGCCTGGGATAGCAGGTGTTTCCTGGTTTTCTGGACCACCAAGCATTTGTGCCATTCTTTCAAACGCCTTATCCGACAAGCTTAGTTTAATCATTCTCTTACCTGTTTGCCCCCCCCCCTCGACATTTTGCAGTTTTAGGGGGGAAAATTGTTTACCCCGTTATCCTACGACAAAACTTGTTGGTTTGCTAAAGCGGGACTTAACTAATTTAATTTGGGAAAACATAAAAACACGATGGACCGCGAAAAACAGCTTTTTTAGTTAGAAATTGATGAGAGAAGCTTTTTGCGCTCTGAGTTCGGTGTTTGCAGCGCTGAGAAAGAATTCCGGATCTTCTCACTTCGTTCGAAGATCCTACATTCTTATCTAATTACTAAGTTATAACAAGATCCTAATTCTCTAGAATTCTAAATTCATACGCGCGTAGTACTTCCTTATATAAAGTTGTTACAGTGTACGATAGATTTATTAAGGTTCTATTCCCAGGTTTTGTTAAATTTGTTTGTTTTGTAGCCAGGAAAAAATAATTTAGAAATTTTCTGCAAAGTATCGTATGATAGGCACAGGAGGAAAAATTATATGTTGAAACCTTTAACCACAGAAGACCTAGCAAAAGCAGGAAACGTGAATTCTTGCCGAATTTGTGCCCTTATGTTCAGCAATCTCAAGTTATGGGCAGAAATTCATGAACGTGTACTTATGGGGGATGAATCGGTAATGAGTGTTGTGAAATGGCTTAATGCTCAATTAAAAGAGCTTGAGGAGAATGGAAACTTCCATTTTGAGGGAGAAAGAGACGATAGTTCTTTTTCTGGAAAGAAAATAATAACCCGAGACTAGAATGATTAGAACAAGTAAAGTTAAATTGGGTCGGTCCTATAGACAGGAAGCTTTTCTGCTTTCTGTGCTTGAGTCTTGTAGACAACTTTATAATGCCGCCCTACAGCAAAGGGTAGAAGCGTATAGGAAACAGAAAAGACAGATCTCTTGGTACGATCAGTGCAAAGATTTAACTGAGCTTCGGGCGGATGACACAGAGTTCAGGCTTCTTCCTGTTGAAATGGTAAGATTAACAGCTTTGAAGAGAGTGGACATTGCTTATAGTGGTTTCTTCCGCAGGGTAAAGAAGGGTGAGAAGCCAGGATTTCCGAGATTTAAGGGTAAGTATCGTTTTGATACCTTGGTTTTTGGGCTAGCAGGTTGGAAAATCGAAGGCAAGAAATTAATCATCAAGGCAGGCCCAACTCCAATTGTTTTGAATATGCGGAACAAGATCCACCGTCCTGGTGAAATTACAGGTCTTTGGATTGTTAAGCGCCAAGATCGTTGGTGGGCTGATTTCCAGATTGATGTTGGTCCTGCTCCTGCTGTCAAAGCTCCTAGGAATGAGGTTGGGATCGATGTTGGGTTGAAGACCTTTGCTAAGATGTCTGATGGGCAAGTCATAGAAAACCCGCATTTTCTGAGGAAAGTTCTGCCCCAGATAAAAGAAGCCCAGAGGGATTTAAGTTCAAAGAAAAAGGGTTCCAATAATAGAAAGAAAGCAAAGTATGATCTTGCTCGTATAAATGCGAAAGTTGCTAATAAGCGCAGAGATTTTATATTCCAGACTGTTGCTGCTTTGGCAAAAGAATATGATGGTTTTAAAGTTGAGAAATTGAATATTGTTGGGATGCTGGATTCAACACGTCCTGCTCCGGAGGGTATGAATAAGCAGGCAACTAGATCTATGAGACGAAACATAATGGATGCTTCCTGGGGGATGTTTATAGTCCGACTGAAAGACAAAGCGGAAGAAGCTGGTTTTCCGGTTGGACTAGTTAACCCAAAAGGCACCAAGCAGAACTGTTCTGATTGCGGTACATTAGTGCGTAAGGCACTGAACGTTCGCATTCATGAGTGTCCTGTGTGTGGCTTGGTTATGGACAGAGACGAGAATGCATCCAGGAACATCTTACAATCACCAAGCGACCTGGGGTGCAGGTCGGTGCCTAAAGATATGGGCACGGAGGTTACAAGCTGATGAGTCAGAATGAGAATCACACCCAGGCTAAGCCAATTCACTACAACATCGCCAGAGAACACTTCAACAAGCATGTTTGTACTGTAGAGATTTTTCAACGTCTGCTCAAAAGTGCTATCAGATTCCAAACCAATAACGCAAACGAAGATACGTTAATTTTTCACCAAGATTTGCGTGAGAGGTTTGGCCTGACTCACGATGTGGTGGATGAGTTTATTCAACTTCGGGAATTGGTAAAGTCTGCTGAAGATAGAATTTGCCAGATGGACGCTAGATTGAAGACACAAGAATCAAAGCCGGGTTACATGGTTGACTTTGGTCAGATTTGTACATATCAGAAACTTGTTACAGAAAATTTGAAGAATCGCAAAGAGTTAATCTCCATGCAAAATTCCATTGAAGTAGCTGGCAAAGCAGTTGAAACAGCTATCGTAATGGTTGCCAAAGCTGTGATGAACGAAGCAGCACAAGTAGCTGAAGAAGCTGCTGCACATGTTAGCAGGGAACATCCTGGTTCATTGGCCGTTGAGGAAGTGAACAATCTAATCCGCTCAAGATTGGGTGATGGATTAAAATCGATTATCCAAGATGCTCATCTGGTAGTATTGCGGCAGTATGGAATTAAATAGCATGGTTGACAATCGCCCCATACCAAAGTTTTTTAATAATGACAAATTATTACGCGATGAAAATTATCGCGTAATGGGCCGTGTAATTCTTAAAGATGCTACGGTAAAAGTTGGCGAAAAAATTGCTGTAGTTTTGCTAACTGTCCCACGGCAATATATGGGTGATGTGCGTGGCAAAACATTTTTTATT
>Ga0265297_10003743_pt1 | contig 26732 bp, 27 predicted proteins | sample Munlanlwell13791_FD_192502 | JGI IMG/M metagenome (GOLD analysis project Ga0265297, IMG submission 192502) | Leachate microbial communities from a municipal landfill in Southern Ontario, Canada - Leachate well 137-91 | ecosystem: Engineered > Solid waste > Landfill > Unclassified | place...
TAAATCACGCGATAAAATACCATCCACGCCCAAGCCGGCAATCATCGAGAACAGGCCAGCGAAACTCAGGCTATAGCTGAAAAATCCGTAATTATCCGGTCCTAGGTATCGTGCCACCCAGGCGCCCACCAAAAAAGACATGGCCAGAGAAAAGATCTGGCCGCCCATCATCCAGCCGGTATTATAAAAATAGCGGCGGAATCCCCGTTCCTTTATAAACGGCTGCCAGGCGGCAGGAGCGGAGCGGCCGATTTGTTCCAGGAGATTTTCCAACATAGATCGTTATCACTTAAGACTTTCTGATCCGTAAACTCCGGCCAGAATGTCGATATCTTTACCGCTCTTGTTGAGCAGCTGGATATTCTTCTTCTCGGCGGCCTTGAGTAGGGCGACGCCGTCAGGATCGTGGCCGAGCGAACTTGTCAGAGTGCTGAGAGTGGCGAAGTCCTTAATAAAACAATGGCCGCCCGCTCCTCGGCCGACAACCCCCTGTTTATCAGAGGCCTGGATCGGATTAAGATGGCTGGATCCGATACGCGGGTCGGCTGCGAAACCGGCCTTAACCTTCTCCCAATCGGCTCCGAGAACGCCGGCTAGATCATAAAAAATATTGGCGTAGATTAATTTCAGGAAGAGAAAACCATTGGCCGCGTACTTAACCAGCTCGGCTTCGGCCGCGGTAACAATCATATCAAGAGGTGAGGGTGGCAGGATCGCCAGGATCTCCTCGGCCCGGCGCCGATACTCGGCGTCATCGCGCGGACAACCGATAATATTTCTCGTCGGATGAGCCGCGTCGTAGGCCGCATTCTTTTCCGTCAAAAATTCTGGAGAATGGAAAATAAAAATATCGGGATAGATATCCTGCAGCTTAGCGCAAGTGCCGGGCACGATCGTCGATTTAATAACTGCCGTCTTGCCGGATCCAACCAGCGACAGGGCTTCCCTGACAATGGAGTCACTAAACCCAGCGGGAGTTGTCGGCGTGGGAACGGCGATAAAAACGATATCGCAGCCGGCGATCTTATCCCGGTTATCGCGATATTCCGGTTCCAAAGAATAACGGACTACTTCAAAACCACGGGCGCTGAAGTCATCGGCATAATTTCGACCGATAAAGCCTTGGCCGATAAAACCAATTCGGGGGTCCAGGGACATAAAAATTGTTGCTTGAGATTATTAAAGCTGCCCTCTTAAGGAAAGATCACATCGCTAGATGCTGGTAAGCACAGCATAATTATAATAAAAAACGGCGGAAATAACAATTTTCCGCCGTTTCCGTCTTCTAACATATACTATGGTTTAACCCTATCTAGAGAGTGCCAGAAAATCAGCCGGACAAAGAGGGGCTTATCGGCGCCAAATATACTTAGCAAACTGCCAAACATATTTGGCGGCCAGGAGCAGGATGAAAAAGTAAAGGAGATACTGGATAACCAACATTATCCAGACAATCAAGTTGACGCTGATATCTTGGAAAATGCTGTTTATGTCCTGGACAAATTCCCTTAGAGCCGCGCGCCAAGATTCTTTCAGGCTCTCGCCGTCAAAATACTTGTTCTCCCAGATATTCAGATAAAAATACGTATATTCTAAACGGTCCAGTTGTTCCGCTTTCAGGCGACCGATCTGATCCAGCTGGGTACTGATATTAATACGCTCTTGAGTTAGTCTTTCTATGATATTGACCTTGCTATCAATAATCTTAGCCAGACTTCCCGCATCCCGGGCTTGAGTGGCGAGGGTGGTCACTTCATTATAGGCGCTGATAGCCTTAGACAAAGTCTCATCGATGGCAGCCAACTTATTTTCTAAAATCTGCGTTTGATTGGTAAAATCGTCAACCCGATTCTTGATAGTCCGAGTATTCTCGCTGAGCTCTTCTGGATCAAGACTATTTATGAAACCGAGAATCTCGGCCGCGCTCCCGATCTTGACCTTGAAAGTATAATCGCAACCGCGATCGTACCGGCTGGCGCTCTCAAAAATGACATCATCCCGGTCCTTTAGGCCGCTTACCGCCGCGCAAGTGTCCTCGAGACGGCGAGTCTCGATACGTGCGCGGTAATCGGTAACTTCGTAAGCTTCGGCGTCGCTGCCAGTCGTACCAGCGACATTTCGGGGCGATAACGACGAGACGCTTTCCTCGACAGCCATCTCCCCTTTGAGATAAGATCCGGCCACATTGAAGGAGCCCGAGTCGCCCGCTATCTGACTGGCGCTATTACGCCAAACCCGGAACGGAGCGGCCACCAGATTGATGACAATGACAATCAGAATTATTCCTAGAAGTGCTAGGCCAGCGATCTTAAAGATCTGTTTCAGGCTAAGCTTATTAAGCCATTCCATAGTTTTATATGTTAATTTATAAATAACGAGATATTTATAGTTTAATTATACCAGAACCGGCTAAATAAAAAACCCCGCCGATATATGGCGGGGCTTAGGGAAAATGGAAAATCTTTCCTTCAAATCTTGATATAGATGTCGGTCAGGCCACGGTAGCCTTGATCCGAATCTAAACCGTATCCGACAATCCATTCTTCGCCGATTGTGTAGCCCAGATATTTGATCAAGAAATCCAATGGACCATGGGTTTCTTTAAGACACAGGGCGCAGTAGCTGATGCTCAAGGGCGGTGACGCCAGATTCTTTAGATAAGTATCTAAAAAATTCATGGTGCAGCCTTCATCCACGACATCTTCTACGATGATAAGATCCCGGCCACCTAGATCGGCGTGCGGATAGCTGAGAAATTTAACCTCGCCGCCTATTTCGTCGCCCAGATAGCGCTTCAGACCCACGGTATCGACATGGTGCTGGAAACCTATGCGAGCTAAGGCCTGAGAAAGATCGACACCCAGGTATAATCCGCCAGTCAGGACAATCATCAAGATGGGCGGGGTATCGGCTGGTCGGTAGTCAGCCTTGATCAGCGCGGCTAATTCGGCTACTCTCTCCAGAATTTCCTGTCGGGAGAAAAGGATCCGATAATTATGACCGTTTATCCGCAAAGTTCCGTTTTCATCATTCATTTTTACCTCTCATTATTTAAGGACTATTTGATTGCCACAATCTAACATCTTTACCAAGTAATGTAAAGGTTATCAAGCGTCGTATTTTTTCTGAAAATCTTCCCCGTCATCATATCCGGAAAACTCCCGCCGCTTTTGATCATCATGCGTAATAAACCCGGGCTTATCTTCGTGCATAATCCCGCACCAATACTTCTCCGTCCGCCCGGCGATTTCTTTGGCATACAACAGAAAACCGTTCACATAGCCGCAGTACATACAATTTAGCTTTTCCAAACCAGTTAAATACTGGAGTCGACCCCGATCCATAATCTGGATGTACTGCGAACGTTTCACCGCCTCTAAGCCGTAGAAGGGGAAACAGACGGCCTGATAAATAGTTACCATGATATCAAGAAAACAGACGGCGATAAGTGGCGCCCAGATAAAAGGCGTCGAAAGCAGATGGCGAAAGTAGCGGCGGTCCTGGTATTTTCGATAATTCATATTAGTGATTAACAGAATATGGTTCTAAGCTAAAATAATCATAGCCGCTTCATATTTTGACTTTATTAATTTTCTTGAACTCTCAAATTGAAGCTGATTATACTTATTCGTTAATTTTTGTCTTACTGAATCTTTCGCTTCACCCTGGCTTTTATTCTCATAAATAAAAGCGGCTTTAAAAATTCCGGAAATGTTATCAAAATTGCTTAAAACATCAGCCTCAACTAAAATCTGCTCTTCTAGGCTGCTCCGAATGTTGTTTTTAGAGCCACGATGATTGAGAATACAAAGCTTAACCAATTCTATTTTTTCTTGCGGATAATTTAATTCCTTTAATTTATCCTCGGCAACCTTAGCGCCAGTAATATGGTGATCTTCTCGCCCATACATTATAGAGCCGATATCATGTAACCAAGCAGCCAACAAAATAACTTCTTTATCTCCCCCTAGTTCATTCGCTAGTTTCTCGGCATATTCCGCGACAGGGATAAAATGAAAAATAAACGGCTCGTAGCCGTATTTACTACTAGGTTTTTTACACTCGGACTCAACAAAATTTTTTATTTCTTCAATTATGTTCATATGTGCACAAAATAGCACTTTAGTGCTATTTTGTAAATCTGCAAAAAAGGGTGGGGCGTAGTGGGAACGGTTTTATTTAATCTAGTTCTATTCTAGCTATTTCATTTGCAAAAAGACGCTCTGGCCCAGAATCAATCTCATATAAAGCTAATACATTGAAATTAACTACTTTAACCTCAGGCAAGACGACATCTTTTACTTGTCCGCGCAATAAGGTCATATGAATTTTGTATTCATCTCCTTCCCATTCAGGATTTTTTGTCACAATTCTTCCATCCAAATCATTACCTAATGATGTATGGGCGTATTTCATTTCATCAGAGGCGCCAATCAACACTAGGGCATCATTCATTCCTTCTTCGCCAATAAAATTAACCCTAAATTTTTTTAATCTTAATTTTTTAAAATAGTTAACTAAATCAATTTCCAAAAAATCACCGCTAAGTATAAATCGGCGCTTAAAAGTAACATGAGGTGGCAAATTATCGACTAAAACCTGGTTAGATACATCTGCCCTTAATTTTTCTATATCATCACCTATTTTCTTCTCTGGTAATGCTATAATAGTATAATTTTTCATAACTTTAAAATTATGTATTTTATTATATCATCTCGCTTCAAAGCGATAAACTCCCTATTAAAAATAGCCCTTGTTTGAATGAACTGGACTATTTACAAACTGCGGAGAGTGAGGGGCGCTATCAGAACTGAAATGAGACAGAATCCCAATCAATTTAGATAATTTTATTTTGTGTCTCCATATATAGCACGTGGTGTCTGAGATTGACAAAATTTTATAAACACTAATTTGCCTTAATATGGTACAGCATTTTTAATCAGTTGATAATTATAAGAAAAGGAATCTAGAAATCTTCTTAAGATTTCCGGTGAATCACTAACCATAACCGCTTCATCATTCGAATAAGAGCCGCCCATGCTCCAATTATTGGTGCCGAATAATATTTTTTTATCATCAATTATTAATACATGGTAATGAAGAAAAGGATCAAGTTCGGTGTCACCGCTAATTGTGCTGGTTGAACGTGCCGGTGGCGAAAACGCTGCATCATTAAAAATTTCCAAATTTGTTAAATTTTCCTCAGATTTAATTTTATTAAGAAGTTGAAAAACCGAACTAGAACTGAAAAAATTAAAATTATCGGCCAGAATGGTAACTTTTATACCGGAACGGGCCTGACGCAATATTTCCTGGGCTAAAGAAAAATCGGTAAAATCCCAAATCATAATTTTTATACTACTCTTGGCCTCTTTTAATAAGTCCCTGATACGTTTGCTAAAACCATTTTCCGGCCAACCCGGACCGAACCAAACTTCATAATTATAGGCGCCGGCTTTCATATTTAAATCCCAGGGATGATAATTTACATTTGCTAATTTATTTTTTTCTCCTTCGCCTCTTACTAGACGATCGAATTCTCGACCGAAACTAGTTACTAGTTCGTGATTGACGGTTATAAGAATATAACTCCGATCATAAACGGCCTGGAGGTCCGTCCAATTAAAAGATCCAAAGATAAGTTTTTCGTTAACCGCGCCGCGATCAATAATCGCAAATTTATGATGCATCAAAGTAATATCGTTTAAACTTAAACCGTCTGAACCGAGATCTAAACGCTTTATTTCTGACGGCATATCATAAAAGAATTGATCATGAATAGCGGCTTTACGAAAATCTAAAATTAAAGTTACTTTAACGCCGCGCCGGGCCGCGCGATAAATCGCTTCTTTTATTAAGGGTGACTTAACGGAGTAAACCGCGATTTCTAAAGTTTTTTTAGCCTGATCGATTTCGGTTGTTATTAACTTAAGAAAATCCGCACTACTTAATTTAACTCCGGCCGCGTCCGGTTCATTACTAAAAAATATATCGGCCACAACCGGCTCATAAGTATCAACCGTTCGAGCGGGCTGATCAGAAGTAATAATAAAACCGGAAAACCAACGACCGATTTCTTTCGTTAGCCCGGCCAAAACGAAAAGAGCGGTTGAGAAGGCTAAAATATAAAAAATTATACGCCAAAACTTTTTATGTCTAAATTTCATAATACTTGTCGTAAGCTAAAAAATCACGTTTCTCCCTGGCAAAAAAAACTAAAATACTATCGGGTAATTCTCGCGCCAAGAGCTGTAATAAAATATCAATTTCCGGGTCTTGACGATCCAGCCAATAATTATCGACCGTAATTAAAAAAGGTTTTCTAACTAAACAATAAAGGATTTGGAGCAATAAAACATTCTTCGCGTTGGTCGTAAATTTATTGGCTTTAAAACGCCAATCTTCTCGCTCATAAAATATTCCCCGTAATTCCTCGTGACTATTGACTAGCTTTGAGAGATGCAAAAAATCTTCTTCTTTAATCCGAGTCTTTTCTCGCCCAAGGACAACTTCTAGTATCGACCGGCCGCTGGTGAAATTAGGATTGAGATAATAAAAACCGACATAGGCGGTAAAAAAATCATTATAAAAAAATCTTTTTTTATCAGCCTTGATTATCCAGGCACGGTGCGCATATCGACCCGTACCGGCGAAAAGCCTCGCTAAAATAGTCTTACCCAAACGTGGCGCGGCACAGACAAGATACCGCCCGCCGGGATAAAAACAAAAACTAAGATTTTGATAATACGGTGAATTTTTGAAAAGTTTAGCTTTAGCCAATTGAAAAATTATTTCCTTAAAGTGCGGCTCGATGTAACGAGATTGCTCACGCGCCCCTTTGAGAGGGATAGACAGGGCTAAACCCAAGGAAAATGGAACCGAATAAAGACCAACCTGCAAAGCCTCATACAGTAAACGGGAAAAATAAATGGAGAATATTATTAGCAAGAAGCCACCATCTGCGGCAACCGAAAAAAACCCGATCAAAGATCGATAGTATAAACTAATCAACCAGCTAAAAAATATCAACAGCACAAAGACTAAACTAACGGAGAAACGCAACCAGAGATCCCGACGGACCCGAAAATAAGAATCAAAATCAACTAATTCATTAAAATCATTTAACGCTTCTCGCTCGCGACCAAAAACCTTGGTAAACTGCCAATCCGATAAAGAAAAGTCCACAAGCCTGATTATCCGAGAAAAAAAAGTTGTCTCTCTGGTGACGTAATTTCGGGAAATATAAAAAGCACCTAAAGCGACTAGGACGCTACCAATCATCGCCACCAGAATCAACCATAAAAACTTTAAACCAAAAAAGAAACCTAAAAAAATTAATATTAATATTAAAAGAAACCAGCGGATTGAACCGGTTAAACTATTAGCTAAACCAATAGATAAGAGGGGCAAATGATAAGAAATTTTAGCCAACAGCGCCCCTTTGTTTTCAAGATCCGCTTCCCCAGCGGTCTTAAACAAAGATAACTTAAACCATTTTAGGCGCAACTCATTAATCAATCTGATGACCAAAGTCCGCTCTGATTTTATAGCGATAAAAGAGGAAATTAAATACAGTGAAGCACCAAAAAAAATAAGCAGAAATAAATTCCAATTATTAATTAAACCAAAAAAATTAGAGCTATTTTTTAAATAATTATGACTGACCAAGATCAAACCAATTTCCGTCAAACCCTGAATTAATAAAAAAGAAACGGCCAACAGGGCTAGGCGCTTTTGATGCCAAAAAAAAAATTTTAAATAATTAAGGTTATCTTTCGTCGGACGCAAACGAGTATTATCCCAACGCTCCATTCGCCGCCGTCGCAATAATTTAATTTGTTCTTTTTCCAAAGCCATGCTGAGAATCTAAAAAATATTTATAAATTGAAATCAAGCCTAAACCGCGCAACTTGTTCCTTAAGAGTCGTCGATTACTATTAGAATAAACACCAAAAAAATAACGAGTCAAAATCCGAAAAAAAGATTCGGAGAAGCGACGAATCTGGGCAATATCGGTAACCAATTTCTTCTGCTCGGCTAATTGAAAAAAATCATGAGGTAGATTATTAATCGAACGCTTAAGAACACGTTTCAAATGGGATATTTTATGGTGGTTATTTTGTGACTGATAAAAACTAAATTGCGCACGCCAACGCTTTGTGGTGCGTCTGATAAAACTTTTCCCTAAACTGACTTGACCATTTTTAAAACTATAACCAAGGTAGTCAAAAGACTCTGTCGCAGGTACATATTTTGTCTTTTGGACATTAATGGTCAGTCCGAGACGCTCAACTTCGTCCAACAAATAATCATAAACCAACTGCAAGCGTTCCTGGTTTTGATCAAAAAGAATAAAATCATCGCCGACGCGCCGATAAAAATCGACGCGCGATCCACAATATTTATCAAGATCATTAAGATAAAGATTAGCTAAGATCGGAAGAAGCGGAGTGCCAGCAATTAAGCCCTTAACCGGCCGGACTATCCGGCCGTCCTGTAACTTCTGATTTTTAATAAAAAGCGTTATCAGCTTTAAGACCGGTTCGGGAAAATTAAGGGGAATAAGTTTTTTTAAAAGAATATCGACATCAATATGATTAAAATAATCCGCCACATCAGCGACTAAAACAAAATCCCGCCGGTAATATCTTTTATAATGTCGAACCGTGCTGCGAGCGGCAAAATAGCTCGGATGGGAAACGCGATAAGAAAAAAGCCAGGGAGAAAAATAAGCGTCTAAATACGGTTCTACGATTTGATAGACCGCTTGAGCCTTTATCCTGTCCTTAAGATTATAGATATGAATCTCCCGTGATTTTTGCGGGTTATTTCTTTTAGGGATTCTCACTAAAGCAGCCGGAGCGATTGGTTTAAAATCAATCATTTCCTGACGTGCTTCTTTTATCATTAGAGTTGAGTTTATTTCTAGGTCTTGTAGTTTTAAACCGTCCCAACCACAATAACGCCCACTTCGGCCATCTGATTCCATCTGTTCGGCCAATTTAAGATAAGCAACCTCTAAATTAGACTTAGCGATAATTCTTTCAAACATAAATAAAATATCTTGGTGACTGCTTCTAGTCTGGCCGGACCTTAACGGACGACCATTATTTATTCATAAGAGTTTGCCGTTGCCTAGGCTTGCCTAGGCAATGGCGAACCAATAATCAACCCATTCTAACGCAACCGGCATTAGCGGCTTAATTAGCGTTGACCGATTGATTGTTAATGCCTCCGAAGAGTTTTAAAAGCAGTCACCAAGATATTTTAAATTTCTTGATTTATTATAAATTAACTAATTATTTTTATCCTATTACAATAACCACAAAAATACAACTTAACGGCTAGAACTTTGATCATATAACTGGGTGAGAGTCGGTTTTGCACCAATAGTTCTTTTAATCACATTAGCGTCCCACATATTACCCTGCCTTATTAATTTATAGGCGGTAACATAGGTAGCAAAATTTCCACTATTGACTACTGGTTCAATATCTGAGCCGACAGCCGTTCGCCAGGCCTCATAATTATTACTATCTATAGCGGTTTCAATGGCTCGACTCTTCACGGCCGCTGTGGCGAAATCCTGTTTTAAGGCCAATTGTTTCTTGACTATATTCGCTTCTTCCACTTTTCCTTGCTGTAATAAACGATAAGCGTTAGTGAACTGAGAGAAATTATCGGCGGTAATTTTAGATTTTAGGTTGGTATCGCTCACTAAACCGCTCCAAGTCGCATAATCATTATTTAAAATAGCGGCCTCAATATCACTATTTTTCTGTAATATTGCGGCGTTGCGTTGAGCAGTTAGCGTCACCATGGCCTCAACAAAGAGCGGACCGATAACTAAAAAACAAAAAAACAAAAAAGCCGCCGAGGTGCCGACCAAAAATTTCCGATGAGTTTTAAGATAAAGACTAAATTTTTCAAACATATATTTTTATATTAATAAAATAGCTATATTAATTATCTATTTTAATTATACTTTTTTCTATAATAAATTACAATAAGCGGAGAGAGTGGGATTCGAACCCACGGTCGGCTTGCACCGACGACAGTTTTCAAGACTGTTCCATTCAACCACTCTGGCACCTCTCCTCCTAGGACGGTCTTCCTACCTGTCCCTTGAACCGACTTTATCACATTTTTCCCTGAAAAACAAGACAAATAACCTCCTCCTCGCACTCAAAAAGAATTATTTAATATAAATATTTAATTTTCTCCAGAACCTCCAATTCTATGGAGTATAATCAATCCGGCCGTGCCTGAAGTAGTCGCTTCCGTCAGCGAACTTCAGATGGCTAGCTACTCGACGCAGCTGACCGTATGATTAGTTACTTATTGTTAAATTACAATCCCTAAATATACCTGCAAATTATAATTACATCAATAATACCCGGGCCAAGAAATGGGCAGAGTGCCGGTAAATGGATAATCACCAAATAAGACGTCGCTGACTCCCTGACCCTCAGATCCTGGCAGCCAGGCAGCAACGATGGTCGGCCAATTCCAGGCTGCGATTCTTATGTCGAGCGGCCGCCCGGACACGATCACGACGACCAGGCGCCGGCTAGCCTGGCGCACCTTCTCGATGACCGCCAAATCATCAGCGGAAAGCCGTGGGTCTTGCTCGTCGCCCACGCCTTCCGAATAGGGTGTTTCTCCGACCACAGCGATACCGATATCCGCCCGATTTTTTAATTCAAAGTCGCCCTCAAGATCATATATCAACTCCGTGCTAGATGAAACGGCTTGCTTGATACCGGCTAATATCGAAGTGCCGCCGACCAACCAGTTACCGTCTATACCCTGCCACTCCACCGTCCAGCCGCCGCTTTGGCGGCCGACATTATCCGCTGCTGGCCCGGCCACGATGATCGTAGTGGCCTCTTTAGCGAGCGGCAATGTATGATTGGTGTCTTTAAGGAGAACGAGAGATTTCCGGACGGCCTCCCGGGCTAGCGCGCGATGTTCCTGTGAACCGACCACCTCGAGATCGGCGGAACCAGGAAAGGGGCGTTCGAACAACCCGAGCGCAAATTTAGCGAGCAGGACACGACGCACCGCGTCATCCAAACGACTGTAGCTGATCTTGCCGTTCTGGACCGCCTGGAACATATCAGCCGAAAATTTCTTGTAGTCCTTCGGCAGCATCACGAGATCGACGCCGGCGTTAATGGCGGCCACAGTGTTTAGATAATCATTGCCTAGAATCTCGTAGACGCCATACCAATCGCTCACCACAAAACCCTGGAAACCAAACTCTCCCTTTAGGACATCGGTGAGTAGATAAGTATGCGAGGTAATTTTTTCTTTTTGCCAGCTATTGAGTCCCGCCATGACGCTCCAAGCGCCCGCCTCCACCGCCGCTTTAAACGGCGCCAGATGCTCGGCGCGAAGAGTCTTTTCAAAAAGGGCTACATCGCCTTGATCAATAATATAATCCTCATTTACGGAACTGCCCCAGGTGGCGGCCCCGCCGCCGACATAATGCTTAACGGTGGCCAGAACAAGCGGCGAAGACGAAGCACCTTGCAGGCCACTGACCGCCGCCGCTCCTAATTTCGACACTCGGGAGCTAAAGCCACTGAACGCCTCGTAGGTCCGTCCCCAACGGGAATCTTTAGGGACATCAAGCGAGGGCGCGAAGTTCCAATATATCCCGGTGGCCGCCAATTCGCGGGCGGTCGCCTCATAGACACGGCGGACGAGATCCTCATCATCGGTCGCTCCCAGACCAATCTGGTGCGGAAAAACAGTCGCGCCGGGAACATTCGCATGACCGTGAACTGCATCGACACCGTAGAGAAGAGGGATCTTAAGACGGGTCCGGGCGGCATAAGACTGGTAATCGACAACCATCGCTTGCCAACCAGCCGGTGTATTGTCTTCCGGATGGGCGCCGGAACCGCTCAAAAGAGCGCCTAGATTATAGCGAACAATATCTTCCGAATCAGCCAAGTCCCGGCGATCGACCAGGGCTAACTGCCCGATCTTCTCCTCGACGGTCATACGACTCAAGAGGTCTTCAACCCGGATATTAATTGGTAGTGAAGCGTCAAGATAGTCGGCAATAAGCAACTCACAAACCTCCGGCGAACCGTCGCAACCATCTCCCGGAGCAACCTCTTTAAGACTCACGCTCCATAACCAGATCGCGACTAAAACCAGTAATATAAAGAAAAAAGAGTAACGATATATGACGGCAAGCTTGATATTCATAATTTATTAATAAAAACCTAATCAGCTCCAAATATAGATAATACCCATACCAGTTCGGATAGGACGGAAAAGTACTCCATCTCTGCTATATATAATAGCACGGACAGGGAGAAAAGGGACGCGCCGCTTGGCGGATCCACGGTCTAACGGTCAGGCTTTTTACTAGACAACTCGACATATAAAAAAGGGATTAGCCATAAAGACCAATCCCTAAGAAATTAAGTTGCGTTCGTCTAACTAGTTAATCAAAATTTTATCCGAATCTGGCGAGCCAGCATCTATCTTAGCTTCGTCACCCGACTTTGCGGCGTCATTTGTAGATGAGGCGGCATCGGTATTTTTCGTTTTTTTGAACATCTCAAAATTATGTTTAAATATTTCCGTTCCCAGCAAAGCATCGACCAGACCATTACCCTGCCTCCGGCCATCCTGTATAAGGATTCGCGGGGCTATTTCAATATTATTTTCTGCCAAATGTTGAGCCACCTGGGCCACGACGAACTATTCCTGCCCCCTGGTAAACGAAGAATTTCGAAACCGTGGCGCAGTAGCCGTGAGGGTAAGCAATTTTTGATTTGATATCAATATATTACGCGGTACTAAAAATAAAAAGACCCTTTCGTTTTTCCGAAGAAAATTGAAAGGGTCAAATGATCCAAGAAACAAAGGAACAAAGGAACAATATTAAGAAGCCTGAGAGCCCGGGGATTTACGGTGAAATACTCGGACGTCGGCATTCCACCTGTGCGAATCCTCGACCCAGTCCGCATCCAAGCGCCCGCCATCGTTGTACCAGTACACGCTCACAACGCGAAGCGTACCCTTAACATCTTCTATGTAAAAGATGTTTGCCCGACCACCGTTGAGCGCGTAGCTTTCGCCATTTGATTGAGCTTCCATTACTGCCCACATTTCAGCTAACGTGGTTTTGGCTGCTTCATTGCCACCAAGTCCCTGAATAATCGGACCATCAACTGAATCTTTTTTCAAGCCATGCCCGTAAAGTGTGCTGCCAGCGAACGGCTCTTCTATCTTACCGAGAAACCATTCTTTGAAGTTGTGGCCAAGATACGAAATTTTAATCTTAGCCTCACTGGATGTGTCCACTTTAAATTTGTCTTTGACGACAAATTTTTCGGTGGTGGGGGCAACGGTGAATGTACAGACGATTGCGCTGAGAATGTTTACGACTGTCTGGACCGTTTCCCTGGTACGATTAGTGACGGCACTGACAAACAGGGCGATTGCCTCTTTTGTGTTCTGTATTATGTACTGCCCGTCTTCGGTGGACAAGTCCTCAAAACATTTCTGAAACTCCACCAATGCGGCGGCGATTTTGGAAATTTGTTGTTTAGTAGCCATTTGTTGTTTAGTAGCCATTGGGGCCTCCTATTTTTACAAATTGTTAATAATACACTCCGCACTTCCCGGCGGAATTGGGTTCAATGCTAATTAAAGCATTAAGTTAATATATTCATATAAAATATATTATGTCAACTTATTTCTAAAAAATAGCGTAATAAATCGCGGTTCGAACTAGAGATTATTGCCTTAAAGTTAGCCATAATATAACAAATTTTATCATAATAACCTCTTACTCCCTCCGTAAATTTGGACTCCTCTGGGACTAAAAATGATAGCTTACATAAAAAAAATAGAGCTATAAACTCTATTTTTCTGCAAATGCGCGGGCGATCAGAATTGGAATATTTGAGAATCCCAATTTTTTATAATTTTTTAACAATTCCCTTATTAGCATCGACTTCAACCAAATCATTATCTTTTAAAACTTGCGTGGCTATTTTTGTTCCTAAAATAGTAATTATTTTAAATTCACGAGCAAATATAGCGGCATGGCAAAGCAATCCACCTTCATCAGTGACTAATGCCTTGGCCTTTTTAAGAAACGGGGTCATTTGGGGAGTACTCATTTGGGTGACTATTACGGCATTCGGGGGTATTTTATTATAGGGGGCATTTTGAGTGATTATTTTAACCCGGCCAGTCACGACACCTTGGTTGATCGGCTTCCCTTTTATATTTTTAATAATTTTGGCTATCTTAGCATTTTTTATTATTTTTTTTAATTCTTTAGTAAAATTATTGGTAATAATTTTTTCCTGCTGGTTTTTATAAATACAAATATATCGCCTCATTCGTTTAGTTTGTTCCTGGTTAACATCCGACTCGTCAATCTGGCCATTAAAATAATCAATGATTTCTTCGCTGGTTATAAAATTTAATTTTTTATTAACAACCTTGGTATTTTTTAAGGCTTTTTCAAACAAAGCATCCAAAAAATTAAAGACATATAAAAACGCATCTTTTCGGCGATCATGAAAATTACCCAGTTTCTTAATCTGCCCTGATGTTAATTTCACATCAGTCCGGCCAATATAATGAGTAAATTCAAAAAATCCTCCAAAATCAAATAATCTTTTCTGAACAATTTTTATAATTCTTACAATTTCATTTTTGTCTGAACCGGGCTTATTCTTTTTAAAATCTGAAGAAAGACTATATAAGTTTTTAATAGCCCTCTCCCCGTCTTTTATTTTATTAGATATATATCCAGATTTATTAATATTCTTTTGCAACCTATCTACATTATTTTGAAAATCTGCTTGATTGATATATATTTTCATTAGACCATTAACGGATACATCGGCGGCATCTGTATAATATATTTCTGGAATCGAGGTATTTTTCTTATATAAAGACTGCACAATAAGTACATGATCTCTAAGGCTATAGTTTCTGGTTATATATTTAACTAATTTCATACACGCTCTTACCTTTTTAATTTATCTGTACTATCTTAATATTTGAACTATTTTGATATGAACTATTTATCATACCCAGTAATGTGATAAAAAAATCTTTTAAAGATTGTTAGCTAACGGCGAGCGGCCACGATTACTAGGCCTTTTTATTTTTGGCAAACGTAAAAGACGGGGGGAAACTTCCGAGCATCTGTTTTTGAGATCTGAAGTTCACCATTAGTCTCTACTATCTTTAATCCGGACTCCTCAACAGCTCTGAGTACCTCAGCTATACTGGGGATGTGGATATACTGCTTGGTAATATAGGTTCTCCCCGCATCACCCGTATCTCTTTTGAAAAAGCGGTCTCCGAAATCTTGTTCCACGATGTTAAGCCCTAATGGCTTAAATATATAGAGTCTCAGCCATTGCCAAATCCAAAAAACAATATATTTTGCGCCTGCCCGCGGATGAGCCGTAAATATGAATATACCGCCATCCTTAAGGACTCTTTTGATCTCTTTTAGGGCCTTTAGCCTTTCGCGCTTCCCCGGGATCTGAGTCCAGCCTTGATTTGAAAAGATTACATAATCAAAGGTGCTATCAGAAAAATCCAAATTGGTCGCATCGCCAACCTGATAATCAATCTCCAATCCCTCTGAGTCTGCTATCTTTTTAGCGCTTTCTACCATCGCCGGAACCAAGTCTACGCCGACCACCAAATACCCCTCTTTAAATAATGGTAGTGTTGTCCTGCCGGTACCGCATCCAATATCCAGTATCTTTCCCTGCTTGTTAGAAAAATATTTATCGATAAAATACCGCTCAGATAGCCAAAAACCTTCAGTGGCTTTCTTAATATATTGCCGCTGGGCTTTTTCACCTGAAAACTCATCAATAACCAATTGTTTTAAATTCTGTCTGACATTCTCCATAAATTAATATTAACAAAAATAACCCTATTTTAATAGCGATCTATAAAATCCCGGGATTGCGGGGAGCTTCCCCCGGAATCTTCCCGATCGTTCGCTGCGTATTCGCTCTGCTGAGCGCCAACTAGCTAACTTCAATCCTGTTAAAATTCCTTTCCCGGTCACAAAATAAAACAACCCTTTTGGGTTGTTTTAGTTAGCGGGGGACATGGGACGTAGTTGGGACGGTTATTCAACAATCTCGGGATTATTTATCTTATGCTGCAGCTTACCAATTTCTAAAGCAATTTTCTCTAAAATCTGTTTTTTGTCTAATTCATCAGGTGAAAAATATTCACCGAAAGAAACATAAACCTCCCGATTATCTTTCCAGCTATTAGCCCCCTTGATATAAGCGGGGGTAATTTTTAAATTATATTTTTTCGCAATATGTGCCGCGCCTGGCTTCATTTCGTGACTAACATCAAAATCATCATACCAATTTCCCTCAGGAAACATTAATATTGGTTCTTTTTTGTTTACTGCTTCATCGATTGAAGTTAAAAATTCACGATTAAAACTACCCGGATTTTTTTGAATTGGAATATTTCCAACTCCACTTGAAAAACCTCTGCCTAATGGTTGTCCTATATTTTTCTGAAAAGAACGCCAAATAGCATTATCAGCCCACCAACCATCATCACTCTTTTGAGCAATCTTTATTTTTTGACCAGTTATCTGTTCTACTAATTTTGACAAAACAAAAGCATCGGGACTAATACCACTATTTTCTGACATTTTTTCTTCTGGCTTGAGGTGATTAGCAACTAACAAATAGGCTTCTCCTTTTACTTTTTCTAAATTTTCTGATCCACTAACCTTAATATCAAAATTATCAACTTTATTGTTTAAATATTCCACCCCTTTTTTGCCTATAGTTTTCCCTAAAAATTGTCCAAATTTTTCGATGCTCATATTTTTATTATTTAACTTAATATTAGCACCAGCCGTTCCAAAGTTCAATTTCCCTATCAAAAATAGCCCGTGTCTGAGGCTATTTTAAATCTGCGGGGAAAATTGCCGGAACTTTGAACCGAAAGAACGGCTCAATCACAGCAATGTTGATAGGATTATACGAACAATAAGGCAAATTTACCAAGAAAAGCCAGATTTATTTGAAGTGCCTAGTTTTGCCCAGAAGGTTTACTAATCCTCATCCAGAATCTGTCCGACTTCCTCGTTAATCACTTTGGACCCTGCAAGGCGCCAGTGGAGACAATTATAGTGGCACGACGAAGCTCCGCCAGACGTTCTGACGAGATACTAAATTGCTTTTTGTGTTTAAGTTTTATCATAAAATTCAAATTACTTTTGAAGCTGTTGAGTAAACTCTTCAACAGAATTCACTCCATTCTCCAAGACCGCAGTATAAATATCAAAACTCTTTACTTTATCTTTATATTTAACTCCATCAAAATACGCTTCTTTTATCTTTAAGATAGTTTCTGCTTTTGCCGGACTTTCACTTAAAGCTTTTTCAAACCTCTTAATCGAAGATAGTACTAGGTCAGTATATCTTTCTCCTGGCCTTAAGTACCACACATCAAACTTCCAGTTCTTCTCTTCGTGAGAAATGATAAGTTCCCAATAAAATCCAAGCGGCATATCGTCAGCTGGAAATGTCTGGTAGTCAGCAAGAGCTACTGTCTGGAATATCCCGCTGTCTAAAAATTGCTTGGTTATTGCTTGGGCTTTGTTTTTATCAATATCGTCAGAAATAACTAGCAGGTCTATATCAAAGCGGTACAGTAATTTTAGTCGTACGCTTCCGATTATTTCTATCTTTCCTAATTCGGAGAAAATCTCTACAACTTTTGTTTTCTCTAAAATCTTAGAGGCTTCCTCATACAGGTCTTGGGAGTTTTTAATTAAGTCATTATTCATAAAAGTTCGAATCCCTTCAGGGTTCACCCATTTTATCACTTTTCAGTTTTGAAACGTAGCGCAAAATAAGGGGATTTTATCGCTACTTTTCAAAACTACTGGCGGAGAGGGTGGGACGATGTTAGAATGGCATTATAGAAAAATCTTAGTTCTCCATTATTATTCTTAAAAATAGCCATCAAAAAAGATTTGAATGTGAACCAATCCTAAGCAATAAAACAATCAAGTCTGATTGCTCTATTTTATAGATAAGAAGAATATTGGGCTTGACATGACATTCAAAACAACCTTTAAATTCACCAATAAGCGGATGATTAAGATTTTTATCTGGCAAGTCTTTACCTTTTGCTAAAATATCTAAAACTTTTTCTAATTCAATTAAAAAAATTTTGTCATGTTTATAAGACTTTAAGTCTTTCTTGAATCGGCTAGAAAATTTCAACAAAAACATAGATTAATCTCTTAAAGCATCTTTGAGAAGAGTTGCTCCGTCCTTAAAGGTCTTGGTGCTATTTTTAGCACTAATGATAGACTCTCTTAATAGCTCAGCCTTATGCAAAGTAAGGCCATTTTCACCCCTTAATTCGAACGGTAAATTTCTGGCATTTATTATCTGACGAAAAAATAATTTAATGGCTGAGCTCATATCAATGCCTAAACTATCAAGAATTTTTTTCGTTTCTTTTTTAGTCTTAGCGTCAATACGAATTTGAATTTGTTCGTTATTTTTAATAATCATATATTTTTTATTATAATCATATTGTATAGCATTATTATTTATTTGTCAATACACATATTTTAAAGAAAATGAAACTAATAGCTAAACTGCTTTAGAAATAAAAAAGTAGCCTATCAGAACTACTTTTCCCTAACTGCGGAGAGGATGGGACGAACTTGGAACGATTTTAGATTTAATTTCTTAAAAATAATCCTAAAACTTATATAATATCAGTACAAAGGAAGGCCCAGGCAAATAACTATCTAATGTAAAATTTTCTTGAAATTTTTTTTCTAGCATAGAACCAATTGGACTATCTTGAGTAAATACTAGCCATACTCTTCCAATGGAAGATTTTTTAATTTCTCCAATAAGTGAATCGGCTGATATTTTAATCTGGTTAAGATTTTTATCTACCTTTTCATTATTTTGATAGGCTTGATGTTCGGTCATATCAGCCGGAAAAGATACTTCCTTAAAAATTTTATTTTCTGAGTTGAAACGAGTTAAATAATAATCAATTGGAGGTCTAGATAGACCCGTAAAAACTACCCAATCGCCATTTTGAGAATTTGCTAAAAAGTCTATAGTAGTTGTACGATTATCTATTTTTTGATTCTGAATGTCTTTTTTTTCATTGAGCACTGCTTGATAACTAAAAATAATCAATAATAAAATCAAAATTGAGACAAACCAATTTGATTTTATTTTTGACCAAAGCCACCCAAAAAGCAAAATAAAAGCTGGTAAAACCAAAGCTTCATAGCGACCAGGCTCGTAAAAAGGAATAAAATGTCCTATGGCAACAGCTACCAGTAAAGGGAAAAACAAATAACTGAAAAGTAAATATATTTTTGAGCTAATTTGATGATAATTAAAATAATTAAACCTATAATTAATCATCGTTTCAGTTTCTTCAACGCGCCCAATGACAGAAAAGAAAGCAATTATCCCTCCAATAAGGAATATTCCCGTTGCACCATACATAAAATAGTGAAAGGTGCTAAATAATGTACTTATTTTAGTTAATTCAATCCAGTTGTTGGCACCATCTATTTTGTGATTCCATAAAATAATTAACCAAGGGGCGGACAAAATAAAGATTAAAATCTGGCTAAAAATAATTTTTACCTTTTTATGTCCACGATTAAATAATAAACAAATAAATTGAGAACCCAATATTAAAATAAACCAAGGATGAGAATAGGCCCCCAAAACAGTAAAAAGAATATATGCGATTAATTTTTTATAATTAAAATTAGTTAAGAGACCGTAGAAATAATAATAAGATAGAATGCTTAATAATATTACTAAAGAATATTGTCTTGCTTGAATAGCATAAAAAATACTAAAGTAATTAACTGATAATAAAAATGCTGCCCAAAGACCTGTTTTTTTTCCATTTAAACGAACTCCAAATTTATATATTACTATAATAGACAACAGGCTAAAAAAAACAGACAAAGAACGGATGCCCATTTCGGAATTACCAAAGTATAAAGACCAAGCCCTTAAAACATAAAAATATGTTGCATTTTGGGCAGAATTAACTAAGACCGACCAAGAGTTAGCCAAAGGGACGGATAATAAATTAGCTATATCTGCTTCATCGAGCCATAATGGCCTAAGTGATGCATGGTCTAATCTCAAAAAAGTGGCAAAAAATAGAATTCCGCCAAGATATAGCTCATTTAAATATTTAGTAAATAAAAATTTTAATTTATTCATTTTGATTATTTTATACTCCTAAATTACCACGAAATACCCAAAAAATCAAAAAAACAGACTAATTTGACTATCGCCATTTTGAGTGCCAAAATAACTCTATGACTACCGATAAAATCAAAGACCAATTAATCGACTTTAACCGTCAATTCAAGAAAAACTCAGGCCATTTTAAGAGCTTTGAGATTATTTTGGATAAAGTCGTTTTAGAGGGCGACTATAAGGCGAAGAATCAGATAATAGAAAATGAGATAGTACTTATTAATAAAGATTTGCAAGAGCTAGAAATTAAAAAACAGAGCCAAGATAATATTACTTTGGAACAGATAAGAAATGCGTTTTTAGAGCCTAAAACAATGCAAAAAGAGTTTTTATCTAAAAAACCTGATGAACAGCGAAATACTCTAATAACTCTACTTTGGAACGCTACTATTGATAACAAAAAATCGCTAATATTTCTTTCAAAGAGCCATATAATGTCCTCTCTAAAATTGAAAATAAAAGCGATTTTGATTCAGTGCGGAGAGTGAGGGATTCGAACCCTCGATACCTTGCGGTATACAGACTTTCCAGGTCTGCGCACTAGACCAACTATGCGAACTCTCCTTTCCGGATTTTAAGCCGGCTAGTCTTGACTGATCTTCCGCGCGATTATTGTCTTTAGTCCGGCCACCTGTTCGCCATCGGAATCAGTATAATCTTCGTAAGGCCGGGCGCCGGGAATCATTTCGTTACCGACAAATATCGTGGGCGCACCGTAGACTTGCAGAGACTCGGCCGCGGCGGTCGCCTGCTCTATTTTTCCTGATTTGCGTTCATTAGTCAAGCACAGGGAAAACTCATCCATCTCGAGACCAAGTTGCCGGCTATAATCGGGCGATCCAGGTTCGAGCGGCTGCTTGTTCTTGACCTTCGAAAATAAGAGTGCGCGCATCTCTCGCCATTTCCCCTGGCTGGCGGCGCAATCCACGGCCGCGGCCGCTTGGGCGGCTAGTTCGGAATTCCGGGCGTAGGGGCGAACAATGACCGCCAGGCGGTCGCCAAAATCTACCCGCGCCTTTTCCAAGTTATCGGCTAGTGAAGCGCTAAAAGAACTGGAATAATCTTCGAAAACATATATCTTGAGTGGCGCATCAGCCGAACCGAATATCCGATCATCTATTCGGGCAGTGGGTGTCTGGAAAACGGCATAACTCTGAGTAGCCGCATCGCCCGCGGCGGCCAGATTATCACTGCCAGCCGGCGACGCTTCCTTTTCCGGACGGAACTCAAAAACAATAAAAGCGATAGCAACCAGTATCAGCGCTCCGACCAGCAGGCTGAGATTCGCTTTCTTGGGTGTGATCTTTAACATATATTATTATTTATCATTAATCTCATTTATGAAACAACGGATTCCAGAACATCACCCGCCCTAAGCACCAGCCCTTCGCTCAGGCGTGGCCCGATTATCTGGGCGCCCACTGGCATGTCTTTAGTGTCTGTCGGGATACTGCCGACCGGTACCGAAACGGCCGACAAACCAGCCAGAGACGCTCCCGTTACAAAAATGTCTTCCAGATACATGGCCAGGGGATTATTAGCCTGCTGACCGATCTTAAAGGCGGCATGAGGCGTGGTGGGCGTCAGGAGTAGGTCCACCTCTTGGAAAGCTCGGGCATAATCTTGGATAATCAGGGTCCTGACCGCCTGGGCTTTCTTATAATAGGCATCATAGTACCCCGAGCTGAGCGCATAGGTGCCCAGCATGATCCGGCGCTTTACTTCCGGCCCGAAGCCCGCGCCGCGGTTGCCTTTATAAAAATCCTTGAGATCGGCGGCCTCGTTCTTAGCCAGACCCCAGCCAATTCCGTCAAACCGGGCTAAATTCGAACTGATTTCCGAAGGGGTGATTATATAATAAGCAGGAATACCATACTTGGTATAGGGCAAACTGACGCTCTTTAAGTGGGCGCCGCCGGCTTCCAGTTTGGCGGCGGCTTCCTTGATACGCCGGCTGACCGCTTCATCAAGGCCCGGTAGGAAATATTCCTGCGGTAAACCGATTGTCAGGCCCTTTAGGGCAACGGCCTGATCGGCCGCTTCCGGCCCAGCCAGCGCCCGGTCGTAATGCTCGACAGCTTCCCAGGCCGTTGTGGCGTCCTTTTCATCACGACCAGCGATGACTTTGAGAACGATAGCGGCATCCTGAGCCGTCTTGGCGAGTGGGCCAATAACATCAGTTGAAGAGGTCATCGATAACAGGCCGAAGCGGGAAACGCGGCCGTAGCTCGGCTTCAAACCGACCACGCCGCAAAAGCTGGCCGGATGACGGATCGAGCCGCCGGTATCGGAACCCAGGGCAAACAGGCACATATCAGCGGCCACAGCCGCGGCACTCCCCCCGGACGAACCGCCCGGCACGCGACTAAAATCGTGCGGATTGCGTGTCGGTCCGAAAGCGGAATTTTCCGTCGAAGCGCCGTGGGCGAATTCATCGAGATTTGTCTTACCTAGAAGGATCGCTCCGGCCTCCTTTAACTTCCTAATCACAGTGGCGTCATACGGAGCGACATAGTTTTCTAAAATCTTAGAGGCAGCAGTAGTCTTCAGCCCCTTGGTCATCATGTTATCCTTACACAGGTAAGGGATGCCTAAAAGCGGGGTGTCTTCACCGGCTTTTATCCGATCATCAGCGGCCGCGGCCGCCTTAAGGGCCTCCTTTTCGCAGACCAAAAGACAGGCCTGGATCTCCGCATCCGCCTCCTTGATGCGCGCTAAACAAGCCTCGGTTATCTGCCGGGCCGTTATCTCCCCTTTAACCAATTTTTCCCGCGCTTGCCTAATGGTCAACTTATTCAGATCCATTTTTATCTTTAATTTAAATATTTTTTATCACTCGTTCAGCCACGGCACTCTATAATATAACCGGTGCGGGCCCAGGAGCGGTCTTGGCGCCAGCCCTGACATCTGGTTTCCGGGGTTAAACTCCCCGCGGGTCCACGCCCGGTCAAATACGTCTTGACCGATTATGTGTATTTGTCATAATTATAAAGTCAATGCTGGATCAGAACCGCAAAAATCTCCCTCCACGGGGGATTTTTTATTTCAGAGGACTTTCTTCACTTTAATATACCGACCCTGACGTCCGCCCTGATTAAGAGCTACCTCGACTTCTTCCCGATTCCAATCGTGTGCTTCGTCACTTCGCCAAACATCGACCAAACCGCTCACCTGAGCGGTTGGCTCGACGCCAGCCGTATCAACCTCTTTGAGCTGATCAATATATTCCAAAATAGCTCCGAGCTGTTTGCCGTAGCGTGCTTTTTCCTCTGAGCTGAGATCAAGCCGAGCCAATTCGGCCACATGTTCTATATCTTTACTGTCAATCATAAATCTATTTGATCATTTCCAAGAATTCCGCTTCGTCCACTATCGTAATCCCGGATTTTTTAGCTTGGTCATATTTAGAACCGGGCGCGGTACCGGACACCACATAATCAGTCTCATTCGTCAGTCCAGATTTTACCTGGCCTCCCGCTGCTTTTATCTTATCTTTCGCCTCTTCCCTTGTCAAACTATCCAGCGTGCCGGTCAAAACAAAGGTTTTTCCCGCCAGCGCGCCCAATCCAGAAATGTTTCCCGAGGATCCCGGCCCGATTGATAAAGCTACTCCGGAAGCGGCGAATTTCTCAAGCAACCGGAGATTTTTATTTTCCCGCCAGAAGATAGCAATACTCTCCGCCACGACCGGACCGACATCGGGCAAAACCTCGAGTTCGGCGGCGCTCCAAGTTTGGAAATATCTTACCAACTCGGATATTTTAGCCTCACGCATCGGCTCATTTGACCGCTGTTTAGAGGCCGTCTCTTCGATAAAACGACGGGCGAGCAGGGCGGCCGTTTCTTCACCGACATGACGGATGCCCAGCCCATAAAGAAAACGTGAGAGTGGGATGCGGCGACGAGAGTTGATCATTAAGATGACATTATCAGCTTTCTTCTCAGCAAATCGCTCTAGACCGAGCAGATCAGATTTACGAAGTGAAAAAAGGTCGGCGGCGTCCTTGACCAGGCCAGTAGCCATAAACTGTTCGATTAGCTTCGGGCCCAACCCGTCCAGATCGGCGGCGCCTTTTGACACGAAGTGGATGACGCGGCGCAGGCTCACCGCATAACAGCGGAGACTTTGACAACGGTAAGCTACCTCGCCCGCTACCTGCTTGACCGGTCCACCACAGATCGGACAAGACTGGGGCGGATTAATCTTTTTCTCCCCGCCCGTTCTCAAGCCGGGCAAGACTTTTATCACTTTAGGAATAACATCGCCAGAGCGCTCGATCACCACCGTATCGCCGATCCGTAGATCAAGGCGGCGGATCTCATCAAAATTATGCAAGGTGGACCGGCTGACCGTCGCTCCGCCCACTCGGACCGGATCGAGCAGGGCGGCCGGCGTGAGCACGCCGGTCCGGCCAATCTGCCAAACTACGTCCCGGACTCTGGTCGTTGCCTGCTCGGCGGAAAACTTGTAGGCCATCATGTAACGTGGGGCTTTGCCAACCACGCCTAGGACGGGCCACATCTTCAGCTCATTAACTTTGACAACGATACCGTCTATCTCAAAGGGCAAGGCGGCCCGCTTCTTACCCACCTCTTCATAGAAGGCAAAAACTTCGTCTAAATTCCGACCGATCCGATTTTCGCGCAGCGTCTTAAACCCCAAAAGATTCGCCAGCTTATCCGCTTGGTCGCGCCTCTTAACAGTCACGCCGCGCTCACGGTCTAAAATAAGCAGATCATAGGCATAGAAATCTAGTTCACGCTCCGCCGTAATTTTAGGATCAAGCTGACGGATGGAACCGGCCACGGCGTTTCGTGTATTGGCTAGGAGGGGCTTCCGGGCCGCCGCATATTTTTTGTTGAGCCGCGCGAGAACCGCTTTAGTCATGATCGCTTCACCGCGAACCTCAATAACCCCGCCGCTAATCAGCTGGAGAATTTCTGCGGCCGCGTCTGAAGACAACCCGCTTCCCGCCAACTCTTTTAATGACGGCTGGCGCAAGCTGAGCGGCAGACTGGCGATGGTCCGGAGATTAGTCGTCACGTCTTCACCGACCTGCCCGTTCCCACGCGTCGCACCGCGCACTAAGACTCCCTTTTCATAACGGAGGCTGACCGCCAGGCCGTCTAGTTTCAATTCGCAATAATACTCAATCTGGCAAGGTTTTTTTAAGAAATTCGCATTCCTTTCCTGCCAGGCAGTCATGTCCGCTGCGGAAAAAGCATCAAACAGAGAGATCATCGGACGGGTGTGGACCGCTTTTTTAAATTTACCAGACGGCTCGCCGCCGACGCGTTGAGTAGGGGAATCTGGCGTAATCAGCTCCGGCCACTGGCTCTCTAATTTAGACAAGTCGTCCTTCAGGCTGTCGAGAGCGGCCGGCGCTAGAGTTTCCTTGTCCAGAACATGATAATTATAGCGGTGGAAATCTATCTCCCGCTTAAGATTATCTAATATTTTTTTAGCTTCGTCTCTTGTCATATCAAACCGGGATAATTAACCAGAATACTATTCAATTATAACACAAAAACCCTGTCACAGACAGGGTTTTTATTGTAATATCTAAGAGCTTATTGAGTAACGGGAGGGGTGTTAGCCGCCGGAGTCTGCCCGTTCTGGCCGGTGGCATTGTTGATGAAACTCACGATGTCGTTCACGGTCTGGGTGTTCTGCGTGGTAACCTGGCTCAGCTGACTGACGCCGGCCGCGACATTGCTCAGGCGAGCGTTAAACTGCCAGAAGAGCATCAGAAGACCACCTAAGATTACTCCGACCACGAGCGGAAAAACGAATTCTCTTTTCATAGTGTTATTAACTTGGTCACGGCGGTAGCTCAGCGCATCCACCGAACCGGTTAGATTAGTGATATTAGATTTAATTAGCCGGGCCATTCACGTTGGGATTTGTGTTGAAAAAATTGACGATGGCCTGGATCTTGCCGGAGTTATCGGCAATCGATGTCTGTGTTTCTATTAAAGTCTTTTCCATCCGATTAATCGAAACATGGAAATAGATGAACATCGCGCCCAGGAGTGCCAGGACGATGATCACGAGAAGCGGACCGATTAATGTTTTTTTCATAGTTGTTGTTCTTATCCGTCGCCATTAACTGGCGAGGAAATTTATTTTTAAACTATTATTATTATACCAACTTCCATTTAGGGAGTCAACTTAAATACGCCACCAGTTAATTGACCCGGCGCAGATCGATATCCGACGGGGCAAAGACACGGGGCGCTTCCAGATCGATCAACATATCACCCTCAAGAGCAATGTCTACACCTTTAAGGTCGTTCTTAATCGCCCGTTGGTCAATATAAGCCGCCTGCTGGCGATCCAAACGGATGGTCAGGAGTTCGCCCGCCGCCGGACTGCCCAGTTCAACGGCTTTAATCGCATTCTCGCGA